>Ga0209489_106277_pt1 | contig 19329 bp, 8 predicted proteins | sample SiratrowhiteBW_FD_187527 | JGI IMG/M metagenome (GOLD analysis project Ga0209489, IMG submission 187527) | Root nodule microbial communities of legume samples collected from California, USA - Siratro white BW (SPAdes) (version 2) | ecosystem: Host-associated > Plants > Roots > Nodule | place: USA...
ATGGTCCTTCAACTACTTTGTTTTTCATCATGTATTTCACTTCTTTATACTATTGAGTTATATGTATAATATAAATAACATTATTATGTGAAAAGTTTATTCAAATTAGATTCAGAGGAGGAAAGAAAGTATTGTATATTTTGGCTGTCTTTGGTAACCATAAGTTGTTGTAATTCCTCCTCATTCAATAAAAGTATACTTGATTAAATTGAAAACAGTTAATATTACTTGATTTTACTATAAGATTTACCAAATAAAAATTAAAAAATATCTTTAAGTGTAACTTAATATCAAGAATACAGAGTAGGCATTGAAAATATAGAATATTCACAAGTTTGAAAGATATTTAGATGACATCATTAAATAAGGAGAAAATAATTAAAATTTGTTTATTTATTCGAGTCTCGTAAGTAAAAAAGCAAAAAACAAAAACTCATGTTAATTCTTAGAAAAGATTTAATTACTCATCCAATTTATTTTTCTAATATTTTAGAAGTCAAAACACAATTTTCTTTTGAATCTAATTAGATAAATGTCAAAATTATTAACATTTTTAGTAAGTTAATCAAACAATTTTATAATTAAGTATAATTTTTCAACAACATTATCCTAAAACTGTATTGAAACAATTTACTGATGATTCTAATAATAATTGTCCACATGTTATTATTTACCATAATAATTAATTTTAGAACTATTATTATTATAAGTTTTGTTTAACTTATCCTAATGTCATATTTCTTGTTTCTTTGGTCTCTTAATGATACATGTTACTTTTTTTATCGTCTTTCCATTTATTGACGATAAGAGTACGAATAAGAGTACGTATGGATAACGAGAGTATGCATTGCCCAAGTCTCTCATTTCTATCAATTGCCATATCTTTGTAAATTGTCAATTGCCTAGGTTGGTTTTTCCTATATTTACATCATTAACGTTTTTATTTATTGTAGAACTGAAAGATGTTTAGTATGTATATATCATAAGACATGAAAATTTACCTTGGGTTTTAGGAAAATAAATATTGAATTGTTACTTTACCTGTCCATTTCACGTAAAATTAAAATATAGGAAACTTGATAATGATAATAAAAAGGAATGGCAAGACCGATAATAATTAATTGAGTTTTGAACAGTATTCTAACTTATAAATGCTTAATCATTACTCCAACTTATTAGGTTTAAATATTAACGTTGTTTACATCAATATTGATAAAGAGAAAAAAATGAAGAGATGAGATAGAAAATGGGAGATGATAAGAAAGAATAGAGAGAGAAGGGAGAGCACAAAGATACTGAAAGAGTAAAAAAATTATATATCGGAGAAGAAAATAAGAGAGGAAGAAAAGAAAAGAAAAAATAGAAACGACCAAAGAGATATAATAGGAAAGAAATATAATTTTTTTTATTTTTTATAATTTAAAATTTCATAAATAAGAAAATATTAGTTGTTTCTGTTTGTTCTATATTTTATTTATGTAGATAGTAAGTTGATGATATTAATTATCTATTTTTTAATTGTTCTGTTATTTATTTTATATGGAATTAAAAAATATTTTTTCTTATTTTATAGACTTATCTTTTACTAGTTTTCTTAATTTCATTAAAGTTTTTGGTAGTCTTCTTATATCTGGTTAAGTCTCCCATCATTACTTTTTTCATGTAAATGATTTAAAAAATGCAAAATCTTTCATATTTCAATAAACTATTAACATGAATATTATTTTACATGTTATTAAAGATGTATTCGAATCTCAATTACCACTTCCAAAAACACATACATCTAATTACATTTTGGAATTTTTTATTTTAATTTTAAAACAGTTTGGTATTAGCACTAAAACTAGGAAAGCTCTATCTCTTGTGCAAATTTTTTTGTGTTTTCCTGAATTTGGTTAGACTAAAGTCAACACTACTAAAGCTGCTACAAATACTCCTTGATTTACAACTTGTGGAGATATTTTCAGGACAATTGTGATAAGTATGTGGATAATTTTTATGTTTTATTGGGTATTTAACATACTTTATGTTGAGCTTATGAGTGTCATTTTTACTATTGAATATACTCAATTAAAGGATTTTCAAAAGCTTTGGTAGATTGTGACTCTTATTTGCTTTAGAGTGATATCATTAATTGAATTTTTAAATATAGATGACATAAGTATATGCAAATTTGTGATCCTATAGAGTTTAAGGTGTTTTATGTTTTTATAGAAGATAATAGCTACGTTGATAGATTGGTTAATCTAAGTGTGTAAAATAAGATTTAGTTTGTCTAGTATTCTATTTTGTATAAGGCTGAATTTTTTTTATAATAGATTTCAATTATCTTTCATTTGTAAAGAATTTGTTCTATTTTGCATGAATTTAGTATAGGTCCATATTTTTTGTTATTTCTTCTTTTGTTTTTCTTTAATAATTATTTTATAACATATGATTGTTGAGTATTAGTTTAACTGAGATATCACAATCCATTAACATAAGTTTTTTTATTAAAAGGAATTAGAATTTTTTTTTTACAAAATTTAAATTTTTAAAAGAAGTACTATAAATAAGTCTTTTAAATTCTTGAAAAAAAAGTGATGCCTAACATATTTCATCACAAAAATATTTTAAATTCTTGAAAATTTTTAAATTCTTGAAAAAATTTAATAAACTATCCTGATCACTAGAACGAAAAATTAAGAAAAGATTAAAAAAGTTCTAATATTAAACTACAATAAAATTATGAATAAGTACTTAAAAATGGATTGTTGATGCCTTTGATATCTCTTAAGTCACACGCTTTGATATCGATCTTAAAATAAATTACATTCTTAATTACAGATTCTTAAAGTAACAAAATTTATCTTCTCCGAGAGCAACTATGCATCAGAGCCCTTAAACTCTGAACGTCACTTCAAAATGTCTAATCAATTACAGTTACATGTTCTTTTCTTTCTTTCCTTTTTCTTTTTCAAATAACTAATTATAGTTTGCGTCATATGTAACATTATCACGAAGTTTCCTTTTTATAATAGCTGGATTTTACTTTTCAGAAGACAATTCTTCAATTAGAAGTGGTCAAATTAAAATATTCTTTTAAGTAAATTTGGATTCAAATTATTTTAACTAAAATATAATTGGAATTTTGCATATGATAAAAAAATATGCGTTAAATAAGAAAATATCACAACTGATTATTTTTTAGATTCATAAAAGATTGATAAATAATTAATATTATAATATGGGGATGCAAAATTAAAAAGAAAAACAAGTTATCTTTTCTGTTCATTCTTGCTACAAAAACTTGCTCGCTTTATTATCATCGTTGCCCTACTTTTCTATGGGAAATTTCACAGAAAGCTCAAATAGAAGCAAACTTTGCTTTGGTAACTATGAAGCAAAAGTTGTATAAATTGGGTTTGGGTTTTAGCATTCAACACACATAAATTGGGATGGCCAGGCTCACTCTTTCTTCTATGTCTCTATCTTTGTTTATTCTCCTTTTACTGACCTTCACTTTATTCATACAACCAATTCCAGTCAGTGCAGGTTTGTCTCTTCATTGAATTATCCAAATTTACAGAAAATATTTTACTTTTAATACGTGTAAATGTTAAATATTTAAGTATGCGTTTAAATCTAATATTGAATAAAAATAAGATAAGATATTGAATATAAATAAAAAAAGTTAAATAACATATACTAAAAAATACTTTAAATATATTATTTTAAGATTTAAGATTAAAGTCTGGGTCAATTTCTTATGTAGATTAGATTAAAGTCGAGATCTCATCACTTAATGCATTGTATAAATAAAAGGATTTGTATGTAGTAATAATTAAATGATTTGTATGTATTAATAATTAAATTGGATTGAAACTTATGTATATTTATATTGACATGATGAGAATTTGTTTTAATATGTAGATTTGAAGATGAGAAAGTTGGGTGTAAAACCAAGTCCACCACCTTCTCCCCAACCAGCAAGAACTTACAAACCCCCCCATATTAAACCCCCCACTGCTCCGTCACCTCCACCTCCAATTTCCATGGCATAAGATCTTGAATTATTAATCATCTATTGTCCTTCAACTACTTTGTTTTTCATCATGTATTTCACTTCTTTATATTATTGAGTTATATGTATAATATAAATAATATTATTATGTGAAAGTTTGATTCAAATTAGATTCAAAGGAGGAAAGAAAGTATTGTATATTTTGGCTGTCTTTGGTAACCATAAGTTGTTGTAATTCCTCCTCATTCAATAAAACTATACTTGATTAACTTGAAAACAGTTAATATTACTTGATTTTACTATAAGATTTACCAAATAAAAATTAAAAAATATCTTTAAGTGTAACTTAATATCAAGAATACAGAGTAGACATTAAAAATATAGAATATTCTCAAATTTGAAAGGTATTTTAGATGACATTATTAAATGGAGAAAAAATAATTAAAATTTGGTTATTCTTTCGAGTCTCATAAGTAAAAAAGAAAAAAAAAATCATGTTAATGGAGAAAGTTGATTAGCATCCTTTGAATATTATATCAAATTTATTAAAAAAATATTTGTTCTATTTCCTAGAATTTGACATCAAGAATTAAAAAAAGTCACTAAAAATAAAATATTGATTAAATGAAAGGTATTTTGGAAATGGCCTCGTTTAATAAGGTAAAATTAGTTTAATTTTCCTGTATTTAACCGGGAGTGTATGAAAGTAAGAAAAAGATTATGAAAGTGCTTAGATTTATATCTCTAAAATTATCTGTTTTTATTTAGTCTTTAGTAATAATAATTACATATATTTATGGACCAAAATAGAAAATAATGAATTAGTTTAAATTCATTACAAGTTGAACAAATTAGTTTTAATTCATTAATTGTTCATCCTTTGAAAAGTTGAAGAAATTACAAGTTTTGTAAAGTCTTAAATGTATTTTTAATCATATAAGACATAAAACAAAAATTTTAACTAATTTTCCATCATCTCTTCCAAAATATTTAATTACTCATCCATTTGATTTTTCTAATATTTTAGAAGTTAAAACACAATTTTATTTTGAATCTAAATAGATAAATGTGAAAATTATTAACATCTTTAGTAAGTTACTCAATCAAGAAATTTTATAATTAAGTATAATTTTTCAACATTATCTTAAAACCGTGTTGAAACAATTTAATGATGATTCTAATAATAATTCCATATATTAATTTATCACAACAATTAATTTTTGAACTAATGTTATTATAAGTGTTGTTTAACTTATCCTAATGTTGTCTTTCCTTTTTGTTTGGTCTCTTAATGATACATGTTGCTTTTCTATCATCTTTCCATTTATTGACCATAAGAGTGTGTATTGACCAAGAGTGTGTGCATTGCCCAAGTCTCTCATTTCTATCAATTTGCAATATCTTTGTCAACTGTCAATTGCCTGAAGTCGATTTTTTCTATGTTCACATCATTAACGTTTTTGTTTATTGTAGAACTAAGAAATGTTTAGTATGTATATATCGTAAGACGTGAAAATTTCTCGTGTTTTAGGGAAATAAATATTGAATTCTTATATCATCGATCCATTTAACGTAAAATTAAAATGATACAAGATAAGAAGGAAAGGGTAGAAACAAATCAAAGATGAAGAAAGAAGAAAGAAAAAATTACCACATATATATAAGAAAAGAAACATAATCTTTTCTAGAATTTAAAATTCCTTCTAATTTGTTGTTTCTTTTTTCTTTATGTATTTTCTATATGCATGTTGCAAGTTTAAGATATTGATTATCTGTTTTTTAATTGTTTTATTATTTCTTTCATATATGGACTTAATTTTTAATGGCTTTATTTTTCATTAAAGCTCCTCATAATGATTAAGCCTTCCATCATTACTTTTTTTATATGGATGATTTGAAAAATAAGAAATTTTACTAAATTTCAGTAGGTTATTAGCATAAATACTACTTTACATGTTATTAAGGATTATATTCAAATCTTAGATAACACTTTCAAAAAGCATGTCTAGTTACATTTTAGATTTTTCTATTTTAAAACAGTTTGGTATTAGTAATAGAACTAGGAAGCTCCTATCTCTTGTGCAAGTTTTTTGTATTTTTCTAAATTTGGTTGGATTAAAGTCAATACTGATGGAGCTACTAGAGCTGCTCTTAGTTTTGCGAATTCTGAAGGTATTTTTAGGGCAGTCGTGGTAAATATGTGAGTATGTTTTATGCTTTATTGAGTATTCAACATGCTCTTTATGTCATGTGTGTTGTTCTTGCTATTGAATGTGCTCAATTGATGAATTTTTAAAAGCTTTGTTTGAAGTGTGACTCTTATTTACTTTTTGCTCATATCATTTCTTGGATTCTTAAAGATAAATGACATAAGTGTATGTAGATTTATGATGCTATGGAGTTTAGGGCGGCTCATGTCTTCATGGAGGGTAGTAGTTATGTTGATAGATTGGCTAACTTAAGTGTGCAAAAGAGGGGTGAGTTTGTCTAGTATTCCACTCTGTATTAGGTTGAACTTCTCTCATAATAGGTTTCAACTTCCTTTATTTGTAGAGAGTTTGTTTTTTTTTTGCATAAATTTGGTGTAACCCTCTATGCTTCTTGTTATTTGTTTTTTCTTCTTTAATAATTTTTTCATGACGGGAGATTATTGGTAGGTTTTAAAGTGTCAGCTTAACTAAGATATCAAAATCCATAGCGATACCTCAGATGAGCTTTTTGTTAAAAAATAAGAAAAAATATTTTTATAAAATTTCAATTTTAAAAAATATATATCAAAATAGCATATTTCATCACAATAATATTATAAGTTATCTAAAAAGATAATAAATTATCCTGATCACTAAAACTATAACTAATAAAAGATTAAATAAGTTCTAATTATTAAACTACTATAATAAAATAAAATGTTCCAAATGCAAACCTAAAAATTTGTGAATAGGTATTTGAAGATGGATTGTTGATGCCTTTATGTTAAGGATAATGCGGGTTGGGTGTCTAGCCTGTAAGAAAAAGCCTGAGTGGAACTAAGTGTTTTAATCCACTAGCTTGTTTATGTCCACCTCATATAACCTATAATTCGTGTGGGCCAATGACGGGACAAGGCAAGTTAATCCCTATAACTCATAACAAAAAGATTATTATATTTCAATGTTATTGAAATAGAACAACAAAAATGATATTTTTGAAGTCAAGACAAGATGATAATTAATTAGCATAACTTTTTAGTAGCTTAGATAATAATTTTTTTTGTTGGAGATCCTACATTAATTAGAGATGAGACATTTCAATAGTTTATAAAGTGGATGCAAATCTCAATACAAGTCACCTTAGTAGTTTGATGGTTGGAATTACTTCTTACCGATTTAAGCACTTGGGTTCGAAACTTGTACAAATCAAGGAGAAAATCCAAAAAGTGGTATTTCAAAATACCTTTAATTAACCTCACCTTACAAGTCGGTTTTGTAAGGTTGAGTTAGGCTTAAAGTCCACTTCTTGATATGGTATCAAAGCCTATTTTAGCATAGAAGGGTTTTGGATCTATCCAGCCACCCACTATCGAGCCATTATCGGACCACCCTTACTTATAAGTTTCATGCTCGAGTTGAGGAGTCTCGACATGAAGGGATGTGTCGGAGATCCCACATCCACTAGAAATGAGACCTTTCAATAGTTTATAAAATGGGTGCATACCTCATCTTACAAGTCGATTTTGTAAGGTTGAGTTTGGTTTAAAGTCAACTTCTTAATATTTTATTTCCTTGTTTATAAAATATTTAATTTTTACATATTTATTTGATATAGATGTTAACCTTATATTTGTTTGGCTTATTTAACTTTTATTATTAATGATAAACTCATGGTGCGCAATAAAGATGTTGTTACAATATGTATTTTTTTATTAAGATTTTGAAGTAGACTAAACAACGAACCAATCATTATGCAGGACGGACCAACAAAACTAATCCCACTTTTTATGCAGATTAGCTCGCCAAAATGGGTCATGCCAACCTTCATTGTCAGAAAAATTCTTCTTACACCGCCATAGTAGAAGTGAAAATATCATTTTATCCTTAATAAATAAATAAACCCTACACCCCCTCTATATCTTCTGAGCACCTCCTGCATTTTCTCTTGGTCATTTTTATGTTGGAGAGCACTTACGCACTCGATCGCCATAGTAAGTCACTCGAGTCAATCTCCTTCTATTTTGGAATGTTCACCTAGGTAGGTATACACATTAACATTTGCCTGAGTGTGTTACGATAGTATGAATATGAGTAGACGATTCCTCCACCTCCCATGCCATATGATAGTGAGTTTTGACAAGTTGTCACACTTTGTTGATCACCTCATCACAGGTGTGAGATTGACTTCTCATGCATTTGCATGTGCAGTCCAATACATGCAATTGTTCATAATTGTATACATCCATATATAGTTCGTGATGCAAAGGAAGACTAACCATTTATACTACCACGTCGTCGTGCTCGTAGTCCATAGGATGAGACACAAACCATCATCACAATATAATCATGCATATTTGGTAAATTATTATGTTGTCCAATATATTCATTTTTTTATTTATCACGAATTTTGTTTTAGCATAGACATTAACACATGCCATTTCAATAAATACAGTGTATATTCAAACAAATAATGTCTTACAAAGAATAATTCACTATAATCATGTCACCGAAGACACTCTAACATGAAAGAGAACACATACTAACACTCCAATTAACCTGTAGTGTGATATAAAAAGGAGTTGTTTATACTAGACATTCTCATTCTATATGTGACACGAGTCCATGACATAGTAGTTAAATCTTATATTATATTTTGTTTATATTCATGTTTTCAATTTACGAATTAATTATACAATATGACAACTTTTAGTTAATTTGACAACCATGTTGTCTTTCTATTTATTCAAACTTACATTTGTTTTCAAATTTATGTTATCATTATGTTATAAAAAAATAAAAATTATTGACGAGACAAATTCATCGAAAAAATCTAAAATCTGTCGATAAATTGATTGTATATAAATTTATCAACGGATTTAGAGTAAATTCGTCGATAAATCCAACGTAAATTTAGTGACGGATGATATCCATCGATAAAATCGTCGATAATAATATTTTACTGACGGATAAACTTGTAGTATTAAGATATAATATATTTTTTAACTATAAATTTTTTGACTATAACTTTTTATATAATAGTGAGAAAATAGTGAAAAAATAAATTATATCATTAATGGGTTATATGCATAATCAATCTAGATTAAGTAAAACCATATATCTATTAATTTCTTATTTATTTAAATTTAGTATACTTAAAAATATTATAGTCTAAATTATTTAATTTGGAATACAATATATTCCGAATTTCGCATACTGGAATAGAAAATTTTACAATGACATTTTTAGTATTTTACAAGAATTTGATTCATTGTCATCTCTACTTTCGGAATAACAAATTTTTAAAATCGAATTAAACTCTAAGAACATATAGTTGGACCCTTTAAACAATCGAATTCAACGCACCACGTTCTGGTCTCCTAATTCATATATTTTAACGTTACGAATACGCAAATTTTCTCATTTGATTGTTGACTAATCAAACTAATACCAATAGACCTGATTTTCTTTTTCCTCGTGGTTGCTTGACAAATTCATGGAGTTATACCTGTTACATTTTTTAAATGAATTTAGTAGAAAAAAAAAATCAGGGTTTTCTACTCTCGTCACTATAAATTTTTCTCGATCTCTGATTCTGAAGCATGTGTAGCATAGTATCAAGTTTCACCACTGTGAGATATGGCTAACATCTTCAGTCTCTCATCAATCTCTCCACGTTTTCTTCTGTTAATGATAGCCTTTGTTTTGCTTTTGGAGTTGAGTTTTGGTTCAGGTTAGTCTTTGTAATGAATCATGAAAAATGCATAGAAGAACGTAATCACGATCACTTCCTCCTCGTATGTGTCATGCATGTTCATTTTATTTTTTTTTTTGACAAAATCAAAACATAGGGTTTTGTTGATTCTGGAAAAACATTTTGAACCTTTGACATAGTCTTGTTGTTTTAATTTGCAGATCTGAATATGAGGAAACTGGGTGAAATGCCAACGCGACCTCGTTCACCATATCCAAACCCAGCACCAATGCCTGGAAAATTAGGGCCACCATGACCTACAAAATTTCATGTTATTCTTGTTCCATGGACTACACCACGTCACATCATTTTAAATTATGCAGTTATACTTTTGTGATAAAAATAAATAAATATTCACATCTACTTTCTTAGATATAATCGTAAGTTATATATATTCGGAATTTTGGATTTAAAATTAGGGCTTTGAATCATGTTTAGGGCAGAAAGTGCAGCTGGTTTGATTCCAAACATATGTTTCTTAATGTTCATCGTAATTGTGATCTAGAAAAACTGAATCCAGATAAGTTTGGTTTTAATTTTTTTAATATAATATTATTATTTTTGTTGCAATCCTAGTAATATATATTAATGGTAAGCATAAAAAATTAAAAAAATCAGTTAACGATGATAAGGTAAATTTTGTAACTGGTTTCTTTTTTATTTATTTACTATTAATTTTTCTGAGTATGTTTAAAATAACCCTAAAACAACTAATAGTAAATGAATGAAAAAGAGATCATCTGCAACTTACAAATTCCCTGTCGCTATTTGCCAGGGTTTGTCAGGATAAGAGCATTATTGGGTCGTAACCTTCAAAATATGGATAAAAAACCATTGCTATTGGCACCCGCATAACTACTATTAAAACGCTCCAATTTTTCAGAAGGCTCCATTACATGTTTAAACTAGATTTTGTCAAGATATTCAATTGAAGTATTAAAAATTTCATATTTAAAATAAATTTTGTGATGATGTTTATCGAAACATTTCAATTATTTATCTCGAGGAAGTCTTGAAAAAATATTTAGTGAAACCATATTTTCCTTCTGTATTTGAACAAGATTTCTTCAAAATATACAATTAGCGAAAAATCTTACGGAGATACATAATAAAAACACTTTTTCATTGTGTATCTAGACCAATTGTGCATTTGCATAACAAAGTTGTCATTCTATTAATAATGCTCTCTTAAAAATAGGTTTTAATAATAGTTTGGAGGGTGTCAATAGCAATGCCCCTATTAGTATCACAGATTCAAAGTGAGCATATAATGACAATGGGCTCAACAACAAACACTAGTTTGAAGAGTGCTTCTTCTTGCACCTCCAAGTGTTCTCGGGACACCTCCAAAATTTAAAAAAATTTTAAGTCTGTCCTTTAATAAATTACCATATTATCATTGATTTTGAGAAATGCGAAAACAGTAAATGGAGGTGGGAGATCAAAGGTGAGATGATGGTGGTGGTGCAAGGTTGTGGGTGGTAGTGTGGGTGGGAAGTTTGCATCGGCGACGGCGGCGGAGGAGTGGAACAACGGCGGCACGGTGGAGTAGCAGCGAAGTAACACTACGAGGTGTTCAAATGTATTGCGAAATTTGTGGTTCCGCAACAAAAACAGTTCCAAAACATGAAATCTCTCCAAATACACTACAAATCTTACAATAGATGATACCAACCTCAAATGATTGTAAAATGTAGTGTTAATCGACGATTACGGATTGAAATGGGCACTCAAATCGCAGCTCGAAATGAGGGGGAGGCGCCGTACGCAGTGGACGAGTAACAGAGATGGAAGGAAAAGAGTTTCTAAGAATTAAAGTGCAAGGGCAAAATGGTCTGTATAATACAAAATTAAGGATATTTTTATCTGTTTCACAAATTTTGAAGGTGTCCCAAAATCTACTTGGAGGTGTAGAAAGAAACACTCATAAATAACTAAGGCTTTTACTTCCTACAACACCATTATTACTAAATACACCCTATTATTAAATGAAAAGACTAAAATACTGCCTCACAGTAACGTGCTGCCGCTGCTGACATTATTGCTGTCATTTTCATTGTTACGTCATCGCTGTTACACTTCAATCTTCCACTACAAAAAGGAAGAAAAAGAAAGCTCGTTATGGAAAGTTTGTTTTGAAAACTATCATTTATATTTCAGAAATTCTGTTCTAAAAAACTCATTTTAAAACATATTTCATATGTTTCAAAAAAAACTTGTTTTAAAAAAACACGTTCCGGAAATCTTTTAAAATATAGATACACATAATTATAAGTGCTAACGGGACTATTAAATTTTATTATAATTATCCATTTATAGTTACAAGACACAACTTTTCTAATTCTTCTTTATAATCTGAGAAACACGTATATTTCCAAAAGATAACCATTTCTAACATCATTGCTTAGATCTTAAAATGGAGACAAAACAACAACACTACACTTAAATCTTAGAGGGAAATTGCGATTATTATACTAACTTATACTCGCATATATTTTTTTAAATAGAAATTTATCTTCATTGTATTTTCAATAAAATGATAATCATATTCTATACAAATTTTAAATAAATATTTAGATTTTTAATAAATGACATTTACTTTTCTTATATCTGTAATAAAATAGTATTTACCTTATTTTATTTATAAAAGAATATTTTATTTTTACATTTTAAAACTTTACTTTTTTTAATTTTCATAATTTTTATTTAGGTTCTAAAATAAACGAGAATAATTCACATAAGATTGGAAGAGAGAAGATTGCAGGACATGTTTGTTGTCTTTTATTTTTTATACGTCTTCAATTTTCGTACATATTACATTTTACAAGTAAGATATTACCCTTACATTTTCTATGAAAAAGAATTAGATTATGCTTATTACTTGATTAATCTTAGTTATTCATATAAAGTAAAATAAGTAAATCCCTAAAGTATCCATTTACTAATCATACTAATTCTTAGTCAAGTCACACATAACAGTTTCACTGCATAATCTAAGTTTAAATTTAATTATAACAGTTGAAACTTATACAAGCAGGAAATTCATATTATAATTTTTTTTCTTTAAAATTATATTAATTTTTACTTGTAGTTGGCATCAATCAAGCTAAGGAAGAATTAATAAAAGCAGGTGTTACTCTGACTCCATGCATGTGGCGGTGTTTCTGAGTAAGTTGAGTTTCACTTTCAGAGTATTTAACAGTATTGTCTTGTAGCAGCAATATCCTCAATCATTATTCTGTGAACGGAACCAATTATGCAGACATGCTAGCAAAACTTGCAGCCAAAATTCATTTATAGAATTCTCCATATCAAAAGCTTAACACATGCTAAGTGTTAGTATGTTTGAGTAATTTCTGTATAACACTTTTAAAAGAGTGAACGATTAGAAAGAAACAAAATTAATTGGAACTCACTTTTTTTATGTTTATCTTTTATGAAAAAGTTCAGAGCCTTAATCTAACTTAATAGAAAATTTGTTATCTCTTAAATAATTAAGAATGCCATGAATTTTTATAAGCTTCAGATTGGTATCTTATCTTTTAAAAAACACATTTGGTCATTTGTATTTAAATTTGTGTCAATTTATTTTTTTTAAAGCGGTTATCGTTTTTAAGATGGAATTTTGGACTATTTTTAATTTATTTATATTGACCTGTATAAAAACTATGAAGCATAATTAATATTCAAACACAATATATAACTATACATTGTGAAATTCACATGAAATCTCACTTCCACAAACAACTTAAAAACAATAATATTTGATTTTATGAGCACCAAAACTGCTTGTTCTTGTAAAAATAAGTAATGAATCTTTTATTTTTATCAGAAAAAAAAAGAAATTTAGAAAAATAACATCTTAATATGATATTTATTTTAGTATATATATACCATCAAAAGAAATGAAATTAATCGAAGTATAATATATCTTTAGTGTTTTAACAAAAGAGAGGTTAACATTAAGATGACCAGTTTATAAATGGTGGGAGTGAAGTAGCATTTTTTTTAAAAAAAGAATTTAGTGATATAGCATATATTTAAGTAATTGAAAACTAATCATTTTTGCTAAAAGGATGGGTAATTTGACATTGAAAATATTACTAAATAGCTTTAACAGCATCAAATTCAGGGTACAAAACTATTATATATTTAAGGACTGTTATGCAAATTGACATTGGATTACATTACAGTGTTATTATAAATAAAGAGGTTAGTCAAACTTAATACTACATTTCTGATGTAATAACACGCAATTAGCAACTTTCCTAATTAATTATGCAGAATGTTATAGCTTTTATAGAAAAATATATGATATGTTCAACTTTAGTTGGAACATTCCAAATAAATACTATATCTTTCTTTTACCTAAATTGTACCCATATCATTGGATGCAAGAAAGACTTGTCAATTTTACCAAGATTTTTTTTTTCTGATTTGAGCTACTTTTAGAGACTTTTTCTGTTTCTGAGAACTAATATTCCCACTCACCCACTAAGTGAGGAGCCAATCTCATGGAATATATAGTTATGGAATCTGAATTCCCTTCAGTTGGATTAACACAGGACAACTCCTATAGTATAGCTTTCTTTAATAATCTCTCAGCCATGATTTTGTGGGGACTGCATGTACTGTTTCAATTCCAACTACCTAATGTTAAGAATCTCTTAATTAAAACAAATTCATAACATATTCTTATTGTTTTTTGATTACATCTTCTCGCTTCCGTCCTTTCAATGTAACAATTGAGCAACCAAAAGTCTCTAATTGATGTTACTTATAAGAGCTGGATTCGTTGCATTTCGTTTTGAAAATAGAGCCCTATTCTTTACAGTCAAACTGTTCTTGAATAAGAAAAGATCATAAACGAGTTGTGCAGTTTTCTGATGACATTTAATAATGATAATTGTTATTACAAGATCTAGACACCGTAACAATTCTTTATTGATATCAACTCCATTAGTTTCTTCTTAATTTTTAATTTCTCACAGTTGATATATATGATAAAGATACTTACAAAAAAAATATTTTGGTGTGAAACTCACTTCTCTTATATCAGAAATTAAGATTTATTGAAAAAGTACCTTATTCTCTTGTGTCTCATTATTATTTATAATGAAATTTATTTTATCATTAAAAAGATGTAAAATACATACAATTATATTTTTTTTCAAGAGAAAACATAAAACACAAAAAAATTTATTGTTATTAAAAAAATAGCACATAACCTGAGATATGTAATAATATCAGTCAACTTATTGACCTAGATGACCCGGCGGTAACTTGTCAAGGCCAAGAATAGTACAATAATATAATAATAAGACAAAACTTAAATATAATCTCATAATCTATATAATCTATAAGTATTTTTAACATTATTTTATTTTAATCTTTTATGATAGTCTTCGTTACATTATTATCAAAATAAACTATAATTTTAGTCGGATATAAATCGGTATATGAAAAATAGGTACAATAACTATATATAGGTTTTTTCCGTAAGTTTTGTCCATTAGTATATTGCATAACCACCACCATATTGGTCATGGAATTTAGATAGTGGGAAGACCCACTTGATCTGTTGCCATCATTTTCCTTTCAGATTTGATTTAGTTTGAACAGTTTAATGCCCTAATTAGTATGTGTCTAAAGCTTGAGAGGTGGCTTAATTAAACCCTATGGTTCCATCCCATAATTAATCATCATGATAACATCTCTTTCCGTCATTCTCATTCCTTGCCCTACAACTGCACATGCAAATGTTCCGTTATGTGCTAGTTATAGCCCCATTACTGAAAAGTACTTTTTATATTCTGAATGCCCTTTGGCCTTATTACAATTCGTGTAAATCCCAATTCGTGGTGTAAACGCTATGTATGATTAGTGGTTTTCAAAGATACCAACCATAATTCCACCAAAAGCCACCACGATATTTTGCAACAATAATGAGATGCTGTTTTGTTAATTTTGATTAGTTTGACTCACCCCAACTTTTTCCCAGTGAGAACCTGTTTCTGGGCAATCAAGTTGGTCATATGGCACCCAAATGAAAGAAAATAAAAATCCAAGAAAACCCTAAGAAATGACCACACGTGAAGAATCGTCCTAAGCCCTAAAAGGGAAAGTCCAAAAGGTTCCAAAGAGATATAAGTCTTCTCCAATGGCAGACCAGCAGTGTCCACATTCTGTGGCAGCTTATGTGGTCTCTGATTCCCAGCCATTGAAGGGGCCCAAGTGAGACATTATGAGGAAAGAAGGTATGGGGTGCTGACAGGTGTTGAACATAAATGGCTTTTTCTATCTTACTTTAATTAATGCAATCCTCACTTTTATTTCTCAAAGTTCTTCCATTTGCTAATGCATGTGTGCACCAGAAAAAGATAAGAAATGTGTGTTGAGGGATGCTCTTGATTTTCCTCTTCTTCTCCATGCTTCCTGACATGTTGCATCTTGTGAGAATATCCTTCTCCCATTGCAAAACACCCATATGATTCATAATCTTTATATAATAATATTGATGATGATCTTAATAGTTAATGCCTTTTAACCAAACTCTTCTTTCTTTCACTAGCAGTGCCCTGACAGTTGTATGATTACTCAGAGATCACTGGTCCACACATCAAAAAGATATGATCATAACTTGGCTTGCATGGATGAGAAAATGACCCATCAAGTTGAAAACTGGTCACACAATTGAAATCAATAAACTAAGGTCAATTGCAATATAAGCATGCAAACCATCCATTTCAATTCAAATAATGACGAGTGTAAAATTGCAAGGAGTGCAATGGTATGCAGACTCAAGAAATTGTATGTAGTTTGTTTAGAAAGAGACTTCGAACAACATCTTATAACCCATATTACAATTATTAACCAATTTTAGACGGGCAATAATTTTATTAAAATTGAACAATAATAATAAGATGAAACTATTCTTGTCTGAGTATATTTTAAAAGTATATATTACATCAATTTTCATTTATATAAACAAGATATTAAATAATTTTAAATTAACATGAGTTGTTGAAAATATAATATATGTAAATGAAGCTTTTAATCTAATAGTAAATCTTAAAAAAGTAATGATCTAATAAAAAGATACTGAAAGGTATAAAATTTGGTAAAAATTATGTCAATATAATTTGATCTCTTTTCTTTATTTATATGTACATAAAAGAAATATTACAAGATCACAAATGTCATTATTTTTTTTCAATAAAATAAGCTCTTAAAATGTAATATTATTGTTTTGAAAGGATTATTAATAGTAAATTAAGCTAGAGTACTTGAGATAATCCAATATGTTTATAAGCTAAAATTGTATATAAACAAGTTTGAAAATATTGGAGATGCAGAAAATAAAAACATATATCTATCCACTGATCTGATGAAAAGCATCCAAACATGCAGAAAAATCGTACTAAAATATAGCTCAGAAATACATTGAAAACACAACCGTGGGCCAATAATTGAAACACAAAAGAAGTTGTTCTTGTTTGGTCCTGTTGTAGTTCTAAATTGATCCAGCTATATCTCCATGGCAAGCCTTTGATCATAATATACTTCCTTTATATTTGCCTTTCAATCCAAACACCGATCAACACAAACAAGAGAGAAATTGCTGGTAGTAACTTAAATTCCGCCACTTTGCTTCAGTGCAACCAGATATTCAATAAGAGCAAATGACAAATGTTCATAACTAATGAGAATACAATTGCAGAATTCTAGTACAGATGATACCATCTACATTTTAGCACCAGGAGTAACATCTTCACACAGACAGGGACTCAGGGAGTTTAATACTTAAAGATTGTTTTAGTCATGTATGGTAGAAAAATTAAAAAAAAAAATTCAAGATGCACTTCTATGAACATATTGAAATATGATTGTACTTTTAATAAGTAAAAAAATATATTAAATAAGAAACATAAAAACACGACCTTAGACCTGTTATATATTCACAAACAATTTATTCAAACATTGTTTAATCAATGACTAAACTAATAAAACGGAATGCCTTCAATACTATAGGTTAATGAGTTCAAATTTTGACATCCTCTATATAATTAATTAATTTTCATCATTCCTTAACTTAATCTTTTCCTTTCAACTTGAGTTACTCATGGAGAGGAGATTGTCTAAAGGTACTTAATTTGTGAAATAGTTATCCAATACTTCATCTATCTTGATTACTATTTGATGATGATTGCTTCTTGTCTTGTTTGACCTCTTAATATTTTCTCCATCAAAGATCAATTTTAATATCACCAATGTTTCTTGCATATAGTGAACAAACTTGATAGATAAGTCCCAATAGTCCCAATAGGTATGTCAGTGTTGTTAAAATATTGTTAAAATATTACTATACATGCAGCTGCTAATATCAAATGAAAATCAGGAATATCAAACGAAAATCAGGAATATTAAATGAAAATTAGGAAGTGTCTACAATCTACATTATAGTTCTAATATGATATTGTAAGCATTTATATGTTACGTTAACGGAGTGTTCTTAGACACTTTAGCAACAATGATATATTCAGATTAGGAAAACATTACTCTAGATTTTTTACAATTCAATTCAGTTGTGTTAAACTCCATACTTATTTATTATCTACCTTCCTTTTATTGAAAATAACCATGTTTCTATGATTCCAAATTTCCTAAATAATTGCAATTCACATGTCTTTCCTGATAATGTTCTGTTTGTTAGTTAAACTCATGATGTATAAACGTTGAAAGTTAGTCGTGTGGGTTGATTATGATCATTGAACTTACATCCACCCAACTATAACACTTCTTATATAACTTTTTTAGCTATTTTGCAATCAACACTAGTACAAAATACACATTTAACGTCTGTCTTCAATGACGGTTAAAAGGAAAAACGACATTATCCAAAACGCGGTGGCTTTTTTGTAAATAAATGAACAACATAACGTCGGTTACAGAAAAAAAACCGCCATTGAATTCCCACTTAAGCTTTAAAATTCAAAAATTTAAAATTTTAAAATGGCGCTGATGCACCACGTCGGTTAATATGTCCTAACCGACGTGGTGAAGTCTCCCATGACGTCGGTCTGGACCACGTAACTGACGTCATGGTAACTTTGTTACTGAAATAAAAAAGGAGGGTAAAATTAGGGTACGTACCACGTCGGTTGGGAGCCCATAACGGACGTGGTGCTCTCAGTTTTACCCCCCAGCGCGTTTTCACTTTCACTTTTATGCTTCCTGAACTTTTTGCGCCTTCTTCCTACACTGTTCCGGCGGCTTTCTTCCTCGTTTGCGACCTCCATTTCGTCCTCATTCAACTCCATTTCACTCTTTCTCCATCATAAAGGTTGGTAGCTACATTTTGACCGTTTCATTTTCGTTTTCAAGCT
>Ga0209489_106280_pt1 | contig 19318 bp, 15 predicted proteins | sample SiratrowhiteBW_FD_187527 | JGI IMG/M metagenome (GOLD analysis project Ga0209489, IMG submission 187527) | Root nodule microbial communities of legume samples collected from California, USA - Siratro white BW (SPAdes) (version 2) | ecosystem: Host-associated > Plants > Roots > Nodule | place...
ACGTGTGTGTTCCAAAACTACACACAGCGAACCACTTATTTGAACTGAGCTAACCACTTAGACATTCCACCCCTGAGACACATGTGTGTTCCAAAATTACACACAGCGAACCACTTATTTGAACTGAGCTAACCACTTAGTGTTTTCACTCATGAGACACGTGTGTGTTCCAAAACTACACACAGTGAACCACTTATTTGAACTGAGCTAACCACTTAGCCAAAAACAACTGCGTTTTCTCTTTCATTGCCACGCAAGACAACACATGTCATGTCAAAGTGTCAAACAGAGGTAAGAGAAAATGCAGTCTCAAAGTAATATTTTCCAAAACTTTTTTAGGTCCTTAAGAGCCTGTTGTCCTTAGTCAAGCTTATTTTTTTCTTTTTTGAATTTATAATCATACAAACTTAAATTCTAATGTTTACCTAAATTGTATTGGTTTAATAATCCTTCCGTTTTTTCCTGGGACTATGGTATACTCTTATTGGCTACGTGTTTGGTTTGTTTTGGATTAAAGCAGTGATCTATAACAACATTGAAATACTGGATCCACAAGGAAACATGTATATCCTTGTACTAGATAAGGATAAGTTGGGAAGTATTTAAATTTTTAGAAGTGTTCATCATGTTATAAGAGTAACGCGACATGCGCGTGTGTTATAAAGAAAAATATCTCAGACAAAAAAAATATAAACAATCAATTTTGTCGTTACATATGTTTTTCTTTCTAACGAAACATCTTATTATAAGAACTTATCTTCGTAAATAGTTTCTGTTATCAGTTTGATGTAACCTGATAAATATATCGCACACAATATTAGCTATATATGTAATGAATTATGTTAGAAATCATTTTTGAAAGTTTGAAAGAATCAGAATAAAAAAATGAATTACAACATAAAACCATAATTTTTTTTGGAGACTACACATATATTGCACCTGATAATTTAAGAATAACCCTACATGTTCTATTAGTTGACGTTTGTATTTTGGTCTCATAAAATGAGATTGTTAGCTGTTATAGGAAAGGGAAAAAACTCTAAAGTAGTAGAAGGGGTCCTCCTTTTTGTTTGATGGATGGCGTTCTTATCGTTTGAGTTTGCTATTTTTAATTTCTGTAGTTGATTAAAGGAACGAATGCATGCATTTTCAACTTTTTTTTCATCTAGTTTGCTATGTTCCTTTTAAAACTTTCAGTTCATTTCACGTATCCGCAATGTGTCTCTCTCCATCTCTTTCTTTGTTGAGAGTTGTTTGTTTGTGTTTTTGTTCTTTTGGGATAAAGCAAGAAAACTCTGGAACGTAGCAGAGTTATTTGGATACTGGAATGCGTAAGGTTTTACTCTTGGATATGCTATATATTATACCAAGAAGCATCAAGAAAGAGAAGAATATCTAATAAAGCAAATGTGATCCAAGAAAGCAGGGAAAATCAAATGTCAAATTGCAGTGTCACGTACCTAATAATTCAGTAATGATAATATTGCTAAAAAAGATGCTTGATGTCTCTGCTATTAAAATGGACGATCCACTGATTCAACTTGCAGAATTATTCAATCCATTTCTTACTGTTTAAAACTTGCTCGAATTCTTTTCTTTGTTGATGCCATAAAGTATAAACTCATAACTATCCACGACAGTAAGAGATATTTTCATAATATTCAAATTCACAATCTCTTATATTGTAGCGTCAAATCTGTATAATATATATGATTTTTGTTTTTTCTTGTCGGCAAATGTGATATATGTGTTGATTTTTCTGCTCATTGTTGCATATTGTAGCTTATTTTAAATCGAGTTATACGATAATTGTGTTAAAGATTTACTTTCACTCTTAAGTTTTAGAAGTATTTGATCTAAAAGTGAGTGAAAGTATATCTATTTGCATAAGAAATAAATTAAAGCTAAAATTTATAAAAATTTACGTGATGAATGTGATTGATAAAATAATTTTTTTAATAGATGAAATTGTAATATTATATACGCTCAACAACACGAAGCGACGAGAACATAAAATCGTAAATGAAAGAGCGTGACGATTATTTATCCATTCGAGATGTTAGAAGGTGCAAGAGTGTTTAAGTTTTTAGTCCTAATTTCTATCCTTTTTTGTTTTTATTTTGAATTTCTATTGATTGGTATGGATTTTCATTTATTTGTTGTCAAACTAAAATTCATGTTGTCATTTATAAGAGGTAGACTTTAAATTTAACTTAATCTTACAAAATCGATAGTTTGATGAGTTTGCACTAAGCTTATCTCTAGTTGAAGTAAAATCTTCAACTATATTTGTGGTTAAAATTAATTTAAAGTGAAATATGATTAATTAGTTGAATGTGGTTGATGAATTATTATTTTTTAGTTAATAAAATTGTAAGATTACTAATTATTATGCCCGGCTTAAATAAAAAAAATATGAAATAAATATATTTTTTAAATTATTTAAAATCTTGAATAAATACAAATCTTAATCAATTATGTATTGAAAATTTTGTATATAAATGCATGCATAATCAATTATTTATGAAAAAATAACATATAATCAATTACTTATATAGGATAATAGATTACCTCTCAAAAAAGTATACATATAACCAAATATGTTATGTGTAATAATCCACTATGAGCTTTGAAATTCCTCATCTTCCACATTCTAATGAAACCACCTCTTCTGCATTTTGATCAAGACACCATCATAACATCATTTCAAAAACAAGACACTACTACAATCTACATTCATATACCACCTCAACCCTAATTAATGATCATGTATAATAAAAAAATTAATGTCACATTCGTCTTCTCATATATGTCAGTATGACTTTTTTCTTATTTCTTTACTAAAAATGACTTTTTCATTAAATTTTAAATTTATTTTCAAATGTATTTTAAGACTTTGTGACTCATCAGCAAGTGCATTCATCATTATTAAAATATTTAGTTGATAAGATAATACCGATTATAATAAAAAAAATGTATTTTTAATTTAAATAACCATTAGTCTGAATTTAAAATATCTCTCAAATATTAAAAAAAAAAGAACAGATGGGGTACATCGAGATCTTGATCGTCTTTCAATTGTGTTTGGTTTATGATGCCAATGTTAAAGTTGATCATAACGAGATGTATTAACATAGGATAGTAAAAAAATTTCAATTTTTAGGTATAAAGTGAGATGTATTGAGGACATTACATCAAATAGTAATACGCCCTTATTACACGATAAAAGTGGAGATATAAATCCAATAAAGCTTGTAATTTCATTGTTAGATATTGAAAGAGGAAAAATAAAATGAATAAATCACCTTATCTGTCACCTAATGCTTCATCCCTTCCAGCTAAGAATATTTGAATAAACTACTATTTTATAGTTCTTGAAATTTTAATAGTGTGTTAAATTAATTGGTATTTTAAATTAATAAAATGATAAGATGATTTCTGAAGTTTTATATCATCAATCAATGAACACTTAAATCCATCGGAAAATAAATTAAATAACAAAATGGTCATTAGAATTATAATTGTTAATTAATTTAGTCTTTAAAATTGAAATAATAAAAACAAATTACACCCGCTACATTTGTCTTATTATAACAATTTCAAGAACTACTTTTATTGATAGTTTATAATTTTAAGGATAATTTTTTTATTTTATTTATTTTAATCAATTTGACTATTTATTATAATTTTAAAGAGTAAATTAAGTGATGATAAACACTTTTAGATATCATATTGCGATTTTACTAATTTCAAGACTAATTTAACTTAATATTACAATTTCAAGAACTAAATTAATAGTTTACTTACAAAATGCGTTCTTTTAAATTTAGTATGATAATTAATTGGTTTTAAATAAAGTGTTTTATAGTTGAAAGCAAGCCTAAACCTTTGATAGGAAAAGCAATTTCACAACAAATTTTGTAGGTCCATCAACCCTGTCGTCCTCTTCATGAGTAGGTTGGCAAATTACACTTTTGCCCTTGTTTTTTGTTTGTGCAACCTGTTATCTTGTCCACTCGTGCTCACTTTGCAACTACTATGTATCTAAAAGCCAAATTACTATGGAAATATCCAGTCTATCCATGTTCACCTTTTAGGATTTTTTCCATTTCATCTAATAAAATTTTTAGATTTTTTTATCATTTACTCTTAAAGTACTGAATTTACTATTGTACTCTTATATTTGCTTTGGACACGAATTGAAGGTTTGATTTTTCGCCTTCCTCTTTCCTTTGATCTATGTATAGAAATGATAATATCGTTCAAGAGTGACCATGTTTGAGTAAAATTTTTACATTTGACTTAAATGTTTAGTGTATAAGTGGGATATTTATGAAAATGTTAATGAATAATATACATGTTCAAATTTTATTCAGTTATATTCATAAATTTAGGATGTTTTATAAATCCTTATTTGATATGTATATTAAGTATATAAACTTATATTATAGATATATTCTGACTTCAATGTTTAAATCAAATATATTAAAACTTAAAGTAATTGAAAACTTTAGATAGAGTTTATTGTATATTTAACGAACAGAAAAGTTTAAAATATTGAATACATTAAAATTATCTATCAAAATCCGAAATGTAAACCTGATTAACTTAAAGTAAATTATACAGTAGTCTTTGATATGTCTTAATAAATATCTTTTTACCATATAGCTCTTAGTATATGTTTAATGATTGATTGAGATAAATTAATTGCTTATAGTAAAAATATAATAAATTAATATATAATTAATTTAATGTATGTATGTGTATATATATATATATATATTTCTTAATACCTAATTTGAAAAGTTGTCATAATGGTACTGGATACATGAGAACGAGAAAAGAAGTTTACATTTACATTTATATATCTAATAATTGTATAAATAATATTCTGCATTTTTTGAGTTTTTTAGAAGAAGAAAAAAATGCCCGATTACCTTGTATTAGTTACACGATTTTATGTGTTCTCTTTATTCTAGTGCTATAATATACACTTAGGATAAATGTTAAAGAACATTTTCCATCACTCTTTTATTTTTCTTATCATATATGAACTGCTTGACATAAGAGATTCAATCCAAGTTCCTACAAAATTGCTGAGAAGACAGTGTCATAATTGGTGCCCTGTGATGTCTCTATATATTTGTATGCAGGAGGGGGTGAAGAAGGCTTGTTCTTTGTCACTTTGATAAAGCATTGAAGGGTACGTACTAGTAAAAGCTTAATACGAGTTTGGTTTTACATGGATAATATACGATTCATATCGAAAACCTTAAGTTGAATTTGCAAAATCAAACAAAAACAGTATTTTGAGGGTTGAAGATAGTAGTGACAAGGTTGTGGCATCCAAATTGTTAGGGACAAATCTCCGCGGAATCTTCTCTCGGTTTGCTCCCATTTGAAACCAAAAGGTGTGCGGTTCGGTACACCAAACGTGAATCGTTCCATTTTGGGGTACAAAGCTGAAAGGTACTTCCACACAATCCCAAACCCATTCTATCAAACTAATGAATATTACTTTAATACTTCAACATGTCTCCTGTAATCATTCACATTAATTGAATTTAAGACTAATGCCTTAATGTTTTTTATACAATGTTGTCAGGGTGACAAAGATTTTCAATTTTAAAAACTAAATAGAATTAATTTTAATTTGTTTAACACAATTAACAATTGACCTTAAATTTATTTCAGCTATAACTTCAGATCCATAGGGCTTGCACAAATGAAGTGGATATGAAATTATTGGTAGTAGGTAGGGGTTTGTGTAAAGCATATAATTGTCTAATGGAAAAAGTGATAATTGAATTACTTATTATTGTCAAATAGTCAAATATTTCGATTTCAGACATCAACAAGTGGTTTAAAAATAGTTGATTAGAAATGGAGAATTGTGACGTGAAATTTTGGAATAAGAGTTGTTTCTACGTTGAACAACAGCTGCTAGGCTCTCATTTTCACCAATGATTGAACTGCAATCTTATAAGTAATAATGTCATTGAAATATCAGTGATAGATGAACTAATTAATAAAACACTTGACTCACTTTGATTTACAATATTATTCTTGTCACCAAAAAGTGTTTGTGACATCAAGAGTTTTTCTTTTGACTAATTATAATTTTTTTTACAACATTCTTTTACTTTCATTTGTTATTAAATGTATTTTATGAGACTATATATTTTATTTTATATTTAATATTTAATAGTTATAAGATAACAAGAGGATACATAGATGAATATATCAATCTTTTTGGGAAATAGGTACTATTCTTTAATAGGACCTTTCAATTATGTTGCAATCACTTTAATTAATATTGAGAATGAAAACTTACCTATGTAATAACTGCAGTAACGATTCCCTGCAACAGATCAGTGTCATATCAAAACTTAATTATCATGTAATTATCTTTCTTTTAATGTTGAAATCTTTAATTTATTGATGTCAATAAGATCAATGTCATATCAAAACCCACCTTAATTTTCCTTCTGAAAAATGAAAAGAATTGAGTGTTAAACATTTTTGTAACAAAAACCATTCATATATAGAATAATAATATTATAATATTTCAAGATATATATATATATAAGTTATCTTAAAACTTTTTTTTAAGCAGTGTTTGTGTGATCCATAACATACTCTTTTCTAAGCATATATTTATAATTATATCAACACAAAATATTATAAAACGTTATATTTCATCTAATTATTTACATACCAATAAAATTAATTAATTTTAAAAAATATAATTAATGTACTAAATTATCCTTCATTACTAATAATTTTTAAATTTTTTTCTCATTATTTACACTATAAAAAATAAATACTTATAATATTTAATGAAAACAAAAAAAAATTAATTTTAAAGTTATATAAAAAATATATAATATTTTATGAAGGACTGCCAATTTCTTCTTAAAAAATCTCATAATTATAGTAATAATAAAATGAAGCAATAATGAAAATAAAATAAAAGCCTTAGTTTAGAAATGAAATTGTGTGATATTTGTCATGTCTTGAGCATCATTTGTACTATCCTTATTCTTGATTAAACATATTTGTCAAGCATGTATTACATGTTAGATACAGCAACTCAACATCTTCAATAATTTCATGAATTTTCCCAAGATTTATAATCCTACATACCAATGAAAATTGATAAAATACAAAACAATATAAAGAACAATGTTTCCAAATGTGTAAGGATATTTCACAAAGACTACTCAGGGTCATATTCAGGCATGGGAATAAAGCTTGTTTTCATCTTATATAATGCTAAAAGCGAGTTTCAAAATTATGGAGTAGTAGTTATTTTGAAAAAAAAAATCTTATAATAAGTGATTAAATACTAAAAAGGGAAAAATACACATAAAATAACAGAAAGGTGCCACACGTTGTGCTTAGCCTTTTATTATTATATTAAAAGAATGTGTTACCATTTTTTTCTAGAAAAATAACAAAAAGTTATTTACTATATTCTGTATCATTCTTTAACTAAAAAACATAAACAAATGAAAACAATGTACATGACATTTTTTAAATTAAATCAACAAGTCGAAATTATTCGACAACAAGTAGATTTTTTTGTTCATAATAGTCATAATCATAATTGTTTCCCAATAAACTTGGAAAAAAACTTACATGGATGCTGCGTTGAATTTGTTTAGACGAGGAGCTATATTTATCTTAATATATTATTCAATCAGGCTAAAAGATATTTATAACAAAAATATAAAAAGGATTCCTTACATAATACATTTCATATTTCTATTTTTTTATTATATTTTAAAATTATAAAAAATAATATAAACTACCCATCTACTAAAACTAACTACACATTTTTTAACTATTCCACAATATAATTAGTCTTACTATGTTTCTTTCACATATTACATATATTAAATATAAAAAAAACAACAATTATACAATTATTATATTGAAAGGAATTTATTAAATTAACAAATTAATATAAATATTAATTTTCAATTCATCCCACATGTGATTCCCTGATAATAATAAAAATCTTATATTCTGAGTTAAAATATAAAGGTCAAGATAAAAAAAAGAAAAACTGAGTATAAAATTAAGAAATATTGTTGACACCTAGTTTTATTTTATTTTCTTCTTCATTCTTTTTTCCTTTCTCGATTTTTTGTCTCTTTCTTTTTTTCAGAATATACCATTACGGGGCTATGGGCCTAGTGGTTAACTGAAAAATTTAACCTACGTGTACACGTTTTTTAATATCCTATTATTTCTTAATGTTATAAAAAAATAAACTGAATATAAAAATAAAATGAAAGATTGAAAATTCATTCCATTTTATTTTTTCTTTAAAGAATTAAATCACATTTTTTGATAGCTAAAAAAAACAAAAAAGTATTTTCATGAAGGGTATTTTGGTTATAAATATTGAAGTGTGAACTTAGTAAAAACGGGGTGAGCATTATAAAGTCCGTAGTTAGATCTTGGGGGTTGCATTAACTGGATCTTTAACAAAGCCAGGCCCAACACATTGGTGAGTACTTTTCTTAGAGGTCAGACATAAATTGAATTCTTTCAAATTTTACTTTATTCTAATTATAATTTGAAAGATCTATTTATTCTTTAAACATTTTTACTTAAAATATAAAGTGAAAATTTGTTATGCTTAATCATTTATCTAATATTACTAATAATATAAGAAAGTGACTTATATATTATTGTACGAGTTGTATAATATTAGTAAACATATGCTTGTAAAACAAATACTAGAAACTAAATATATAGTTTTGACATTCGTTACATTTGTTTTAAATTTTAAAATATAGTAACATGACAAAGTTATATTTATTTAAATCATGAAATAGTATGGTTAAAATTTGGACATTTGTGAATCAATGGGCCTTAAAAAGGACAAATGATCCCAGTCCTTTAAAATCCAATCGCTATTGTGTATAAAACAAACAAAACATAATAATTACTATAACATTAAATTTTGTTACATATAATGCCCTAATAATCCAAAAATAAATTATTAGTCACGTGCATTACTTGTCAAATAGGTAGGAACAAACAAAAAAGTTGTGCATGGACAACTTTTATATAAAGATTTATTAAAAAAAAATATCAAAAACAAAATTAACTTATATATAATAAGTTAAAAATAAAAATTTAGAGAAATCATACAACAAAAAACTGAAAAACTTATTTTAACTTATGAAAAAATTACTTTTTTTCTAATCTTTAAAGAAAAAAAATTCAGATAAATCTTATTCCATAATAATGCTAGAGTCACTATGGAAGCCCCACTGTTATTAGAGAAACAAGTAAAAGATTATCACAAGAAAATACTTAGCATGAATGGAAAAGGCTTATAAGAAGATATGATAGGCATTACTCATAAGAATAGATATGAATGATTTTGAATTATGAGTTTGGATTTGGTCACTAAAAGTCTTTAACTTAGAAGGATACATAAAGTGGCAGTTGTTCAGTTCAATAATGGCCAATTCACTATCCCATCATCAAATACTATATTTGTAATCCATAGCCACAATTATGGCTGTTTGGTAATACCCTAAACATGCTTCACAATGAAGAGCATATAATGGTAATTCGGTGGTAATTAAGTATCTAGCCTTAGGTATCAAGTAAGTTATACAATTATTGAAATAATAATACTTCCACGTACATAAATCATACTTATATGTCTTGGAATAATATAAGAATACAAATGAATAATTCATATTTTTATTTCCAACTTTATTAATTAAGCTTCAACATTAATTGTTGATGTGCTAGGTTAATAATAAGTGTTTGTATGTTTAGTTATTGATGTTTAATATGTGAGGCTAAAATATCCTGAATAAAAAGTAGATGATTGATTTAACAATTAGTTAATTAATTGAGAAGGGAAGAATATTGAATATTAAAGAAAGAGCTTGCTGACTTTGAACAGAATGGACAAATAGTCACTTCCAAATAGCAATGGGTGCATACCCCACTTCCTCTGACCCTCTGAAAAAGTGGGGAATGTTCTGCAAAAATCCAACTTATGCACAATTTTATAAAACCCTAAATTCTTTGTAATGGAAAGGATCTTATTTATCTACATGTTCTTTTGCTTCTGCTACATAAGTGGATTGCACCAACGTTCATTCCCCACCAGTGCTTGCGTTTTCTTTAATTTCACCTTCTACAGTATATATTATACTATTCTTTCAAAAGTCCTACTTATTAAATCAATTTTCTTATCAACTTAATCTTTTCCACATTGAATGCATTGCTTTTTCTAAAAAAGTACACCACTTTCATTCTTTAGTTTAGATCTTTGCAAAATTGATTTATTATTCAGTTTCCATATCTCTCCACTTTCATTCACTTTTCTCCTTCTCTTTATATTTATGTTTGTTTCTAGAAAAAAGAATACAGTTAGTATGAGAAATTAAATTTATTTTTGGAATACCTTATATATATAAAGTTTCTCTCTTTGAAATTCATCTACCTTTTAATTTTTAATCTTATTATAGATCCATCATTTGAAGAATTATAAAATGAATGTAGTTTCTAATATTAAATGTATTAAAAAAATTAGCCACTTGTATATGCATCAGAAAGTAAATGGATATAACATTTGGAAAAAAATTGTTACCCAATACAATAAAGGACTTATTATTGAGATGAATGGACAGGATAAGTAATTATATCCATAATATAAATCCTATATTTGGTAATATTTAAAGTTCCATTCAATTACATGGTCGATCAATGGTTCCGCTAACATGCATCTCTAAATTAGACTTAAATTATTTGAAGAAATTTTATAATTTTATAATCAAGCACTTATTGAAAGCTAAAGTGTTATAAGACAGTGGAAGAACTCTTTAATTTTTTTTTTAATTTTTTTACAGAATGTCAGTAACACTCAAAAAAATAAGATAGTTACTAGAACGACAGGAAACCCTAAAAGGATGATATACTCTTAGTCCATATTTATTATTTTAGCTTTCAATAATAAATTGTTATACTTCTTTACTGTCTATTTTTTTATCTTGTTAATATTTTTAAAAAGTGTTAATATTATTTTTGTCAATACAATTTAAATATTGTTTATGACTATTTTTAAATAGGTAATTATGGTTAAATTGAAATTATTTCTTGTAAGTTTCAACAAGTAAAAAGATTGAAATTAATATATTAAATATTGTTATTAAATTTTGTCTTTTTAATTATTATTTTAGTTATATTACCTTTTGATAAAAAAGTATTCAATATAATAATAAAGAAATAATAATAAGAGTTTGATTTTTTACCAATATCAACAAATAAAAGTAAAGTAATATATTCAAAGTGCTTTATTGGCTTTCATCTTCTTAATGTTTTCTATAATAATATTTTTTGCAATATAAGACAATGTTTTCTATTTTTTTACCTTTTTAATTTCAAATAATTTTACTTTTTATTATTAGTTTTATTTATTCAAATCCATTAAATGAATTACATTCTATATTAAATTCACTAAAATTTTCAATTACTTATACCTGTCTTTGGATAGGCCAATTTCCTCTGGCATAAAGGAAGTAGAGAAATGTGAACTGTGTTCATGTTTGAATACGCGTAAACCTTAAATATTAAAATTATGTTACTTTATTTATTCTGTTAAACAATTTTTTAACTGAAATATTAAATTTACAACCCAACTAGATATTTAATTGGAACTATTTTTATTTATAACAAAATGGATCTATTTAAATAAAATAAATTTGAAAACTTTTAATGCTCACAAAGTATTTAAAAATTAAACTTCACAAAATACATTGAAAGACATTCTAATGAATGATTAAATTAAATATTTTTTTTCACTTACATCAATCAGTAACTTTTTACTAATCTTTACTCACTTTCTTTACTTCAAAAATAATGTTATTTTCATCCGTCTCCCTGCATTCCTTGAATGCAATCTCATTTGCTGGCAATGAGGTTTAGCAAGATTCTTTTTTTTTTCTTTCTAAAATTAGCCTTTGATAACTTGAAAAGATACCTAAAAAAAAAATCCAAAACATATCTAGATAATAATTGAATAATACGAATGAATAATGTAAAGAAGAAGAAGAAGATGAATGAAAAGATATGATGAATAGTAGTCGTTGAATTCTCCTCTCTGAAATCCCAATCTACCTGAATCCAAAAGTTCCACATCCATATGCATTGTATGAAACAAGACCACAAAGAATGTATCAAACGTCAATTCCATAAACTGAATTGTCTAATTTCAAATTACGAATGAATTGAGTCAAGTTCAAATCATGATAATCATGTAGTGCCCCCACAAACCCTCTTCCTCAACCAACCATATACACAATACATACACACACATGACCAAGATGAGGATGTGTGACTCTCAAATCAAATCTCAATAAATAATAAGAACCTTACAAAGCTGTCACGTGATGTGTCCAAGCTCCCCCAACATGCTACCCCAGCAAATAATCAATAATCAATAGTCAATACACTTGATCCAATACGTATTTTGATAGAAAGAAAGGCTAGGTTGGAATTAATTAGGGTAAAGAAAATGAAAAGAAAGAGAGAGAAAGGTAGTGCTTGGGGAACCATGCTTTCCCAACTTTTTTTTGCCTTTGGTATTGGTACTAGTTGCAACCAATGGTGAGTGTTGACGCGCACGAAAATCCAATATAGAAGAAACAACTTTTGAATAATGGTTGCATGTTTGTTTGTTTGTTTGTTTAATAATGTAATGATGGTATGGATTGTAATGGAGGGCGTCGTTTTCTGAAGATCATGGATTACTTGTATAAATTTGGTGAATTATTATTTTAACTTTTATGAATGAAGGTGGGCATTGTTAAAGCATTCCAATTCCCATGAATGTATGCCATAGTGGTCAAACCTCCTCTCTTTTAACCCATTTCTTTTTCCTTTCCGATTCCCATCCTTTTCGTCCCTTTCTTTGCAAACAAACAATTCATTCTCAGTGAAAGGGAAAGCTCCCATCATTACAGTCAGCAAACCAAAACAAAACCCCATTTCACCATTTTGCGGCACTCACTTTCCCTCTCACAACAAATTCATTCATTGCTATCTATGTGCGTCCAAACCCACTACCCTTCTCAGGATCCTGTAGTGCACAAGCCAGCCACTTAATAACATATCATACCTCTCAGGATTCGACTCGTAAGAAATAGTGCTTTATAGAATTGTTTTAATTTAAAGAGTCTAAATTATGTATCACCAATATAAATCTTTTCCACTTTGTATCTTATATATGTTTCAAAATAATTATTATAAAAATGACCGTATTAACCTAAAATCCACACTTTCTCATCTTACATATCATTTTCATTTAGAAATCTAAACTTAATGACCCAGAAGATGCAGTGCGCTTTTGTGTATTAAGAATTTCGTAAAAGAGAAAAACTAAAAGAGCGAAGCTGTTATGCTTCCGCAGGCTGAAATTTGTGATGCATGTGTTAAATTTTGCAGAAAGTTGCATAGAGCAGGATAAGAAGGCAAGGAGAAAGAGAGGGTTGAAATGAATTTTCAATTTCATTTTGGTTTTTGTCTATTCACTAACAAAATTTTGTGTATGATTTACAAAGGCAGTAGTAATAGGAGTATCAAAAGGGCATAATATGAGTGGTCTTGGTGTCGTAAGACGAAAGACACGACTTAGAATTAACCCGAAATATCTTGAGCAAATCCGCAGACATTTGGCGCACTTGCGGCGAGCAATTACTCTGCATCAGAAGCAGAATCTTCGTCAAGCCGTTAGCATTCGTAACGGCCTCTTGCGCCGTCTGATCCCGAAACAGATAACACACGCTCCACAGCGTCGTAACGGCGTGTTCCGTTGCCACGCTCGACACTTTCATCACCTTGTTCACTATCGCCGCCACGCACGCTGAATCCTCGCATATCTCCGACCTCCCTTCCTTCGTAGACGACACCGTTTCCACCAGCTTCAGAACCTTCTCCGTCACCGACACGCTCATGTTCGAAGCCCAAAGAAGCTTCGACAACGCCTTAACCGCTCCCAGACGCACCAGCCTCATCTTGCTCCGTCTCGGAGACGAAATCGCCACCAGGCACGACAAACAGTTCTCAATTAGATCCGGATCTTTCTCCGGCGTGATTAGTTTCAGCAATTCGGACACCAAACCTTCCTTCTCCGCTATCAACAGCTTCGATTCCACGTCCACGGCGACCGCTGTCAAAACCCTAACCGATGCTATTTGTGCGGCATGGCTCCCTTGTTGGAGAGCGATAAGCAGAGAATCTAGGCTCTGTTTTTCTCCCTCGCCCTGCCTCTTCAGTATCAAGTTTTTCAGTCCCTCACGATCTTCCATTTTTGCGATAACCAAATCCAACACCGTAAGGACCTGTTCGAGTAACTCGACGCCGCCATTGACATTGTCTAGGAAGCCAACCAGCAGCGGCACGAAGCATTCCGTTCTGACGAGAAAATCGCGATTCTCCTCGGAATCTCGCGCGAACTGCGCGATTCTGGCGAGCGAGTCGATGCGGTTCTGGGCGGAAGTCTGGAAGTCGGAGATAGCGAGGAGGATTTGGTCTTTGGAGGGGAGGGATTGAGAGTGGGTGGAGGTAGGGGAGTGAGAGGATTGGAGTGGGTGGTGGAGGGAGTCGTACCAGATCTGGATGAGCCTCTGTAAGGTTCGGTTAGGAACAAATTCCTTGGTTTGGAGAACCTGCATGGTGGCGGGACAGGTGTTGTTGCCGTTGTCGAGCCAGCGTTGGATGCTGGAGCGGTCGTAGGTAACGCCGGTGGAGAGGCTGACGGGGGATTTCATGACGTCGAGGGATATGGGGCAGCGGAAGAAGCTGGGAACGGTGATGTAGAGATCGTCTCTAACCATGGTGGGGAAGCGAAGTGTGGTGAGAGAGAGAGAGAGGGAGCGGACAAGAAAGGGGTGTTTAAAGAAAAGAGAGAGTCAAAGGTAGAGTGACGTGAGATGTGGTTTTTAGTATTTATTTTGGGTTGCGTTGAAGGGGTAGGATGGGAAAAGTGTTGACACGTGCGGAGGGTGGGAAATAATTGCGTATGATGAGGAGGAGAAGGTGGGGGTGGGAAAGTGGGGACCACAGCGAGAGAGAGAGAGAGAGAGAGAGAGGAAGGAGTTATAATTGAAATTACTTTGGTAGTGAGTGTGGGGCCCAGGGAGGGTTCCATCGCTCGCCCTCATTACATCATCCGTATGTTGGGGGAGTCCAACCTTCGACAACGACAAGCAGCTCCCACCTCAAACTGCACCTCCAACTGTAAGTACCCTTTTCTTTATACCAAACTATTATTTCCCTAATTTCTTATATTAGTTATTAGGAAGATAATAAGAAAAATTAGAGGAATAAAATAAATGTTAATTTTGAAAATAACATTTTTGAGTCAGTGGCAGAATCTCTCACGTCATATGAGACTTAGATATTCTTACAAAATGATGATGATGCCCATAGTATTTGACGGACGGACGCTCCTCACTCCCACACGTTAAGAATCCAAAAAATTTCAGTTTATTATTACTTCAGCGCCTTTGAATGAATCTAGGGATGCAAAGTCACAGCCAGAAATTATGCAAGGAAAGTAAATTATTAAAAAATATGAAAAAAAGGAGAGATAACTTTATCCTTTTAACCTTTTCTCACAAATTTCAAGAGATTTACGAGAAAAGTAACGCATAGTCCATTATTTTCGAAACATAATTAATTATGCATTGTTTTATACTAAAAGTTAAACAAGTCAATATACATTATATAACGTTTACAATTGGTTTATTAATTATTAATATGTATTCTTATATTACAATAAAATGAATAATTAAAATAATAAATAAAAAATAATTTAAATTTTGATATTTTGTAAAATATTTTATTTATTATTTTAAATATAATTTTTATTAATATTTAATATCGATTTTTTAATTTAAAATTATTTTAATTCTAATTTATATTTCTAAAATTTGTTATATTAAATTATTTTATATATTTTTTACTTTAACACATTAATCAAAATCACTTATAAACATTCTACTCGTTTTTCTACACTTTTTTTTCTGAACCAAACAAATAATAAAAATAAAGAAAATTAAAAAATAGTAATAATAATAATAATAAAATTATTAAATTGTAATAAAATTATAATTTATTATTTAATTAAATTAATTTATAATAACAATAGTAATTTAATTATTTTACAAATATATAATTTTATAATTCCTTTTAAATTTGTTATATTTATCAAATTAATCATAAACTTTCATAATATTTTTATTCACTTTTTATTCTTTTTTCTTTAATTTAAACATTCTCATTTTTCTTTTTCTTTTTCTTCTTTTGTATTTCTGAAATTTATCCTTCAATACAAACAAATCATTAATGTTTCACAAGTTATTACTTAATTACTGTAGAAGAAGTTGTTATCTAATTATATGTTATGAATCTAGTTCTAAAAAAGTTTGACTAAGTTTTTACATAAAAGTTGAATTATTTTTCTGGTTATCTAATTCATTATCTCTTAATCTATGCATTGTTTTACAATAACTTTAATTTTAATTTTCTAAAAGAATTAACTTTACTGAAATTTTTACTTTTTAATGAAGCATTAATTTTTTTTCTAACTTATTCTCAAATGAATTACTTTCTATGTCGTCAAAATAATGCATTGTTGAAAAATAAGAGAGACTATTTTAATAAAACTGATATAAAAAAGGGAATACCTATTACTACTTCCATCCTATAAATTGCCATTTTAAACTTAAACAATAATATTGACAGATATTTTTACCTTTTTTTTTTCTAATTTATCATAAAAAAATAAAACTTTTTAATCTTCGTCAAATAATGAATTTATTAAAAAATGTGAAAAAAGTTATTTATCGTTAATTTTAATATATGTGAAACAATTATAAGATTTTATCATTAACGTGGTCTGGTATTGTTTCGCGTATATTCCTTTCGTTTCTCCTGTTTCAATTATGAAAATTGTTTTTTTATCAGTCCTTTTATAATTTGAATAATATACATATTTTTATTATATCCTTGTATGTATAATTTTAAATAATTTACACATATATTTGTTGCGTTAGATAGAGGGAAGAAGTCGTAAATAAAAAAGTATACCACTATTTTATTATAATTAAGAAAAGTTATTATAATTTCAGAATTTTACAAAACAACCTTAAAATATAAATGACAAGAAATAAAGGGGGTATTAAAAACATGAAGAAATACTACTTCTTGTTTTTTTAATATTATTCTTCTAACAACTGCGTAATTTTAAATGAAACTGGGAGAGTAATAAATTTAAAATAAAAATAATAATGATTCAATCTAAAGGTGCCTTGTTTGATTATTTTTATACAATTGTTATTAGGACAGAACCATGTTTTTATTTGAAAGAAGGTTAAATTGCATTCTTTTAGGAAGGGGAAAAATATTAGAAGTTAGTCACACTTAAATTACTACTTTAATGTAAATTATGATTTTAGGGAAAGAAATGATTTTCATTAAGGTCTTCAAACGCTAGTACTAATTTATTAAATATTCACTATAAACACTAAACATGACATCAAGCTGTTTTGTGACTCAATTAACATGTGTAAATGTTTTCCATTCAGCATACGTTAATTAAATCCTACAAAAAACACCATATTTATATAGCTGAAATATATAAATTATGCAAAGGTGAGATTTGGGTGGTATAGGTACACGAGTGTTTTGTGCACAAAGGAAAATTAATGTTTGATTTAAATTAATATATACGTAATTTTAAGGAAAAAATATATTTTGATTACTATTTATCGTTCTACTTTTTAAGAAAAATATGATCCATTTGTATCCACTTTTTGTAAGGACCCTCAAAACATTTTATTCGTTATGTAAGTACTTTATTGATATTTATTATGCTTTTGACTTTTTAAGTTCAAGTAACAAGGAAGAAAGTGTCGTAGAAAACTTGTATTTGAAACTTTCATTTAAAAAACGTGTTGACATTATATTATCTAGAGGTGTTGAGACTTTGACTGTGAATAGTAATTAGAAAAATGAGTCCTATTAAAAAAGTATTTTATTTCGTTTTATATATAAATTTCAATATAATACTAATTAAATTGAATTGAAGAAATTAATCGAATATGATATAAATTGCTTAGAATAAAATTGAATGTTTATTTATTTCTATCTATAAAAAAGACGGTAATTGACAAATAAGTTTTATTTTATCATGTTTTACACCTATTTTTAATAGATCACAAAAGACAAAACAAAAATGGAACGTGAGGCGCTGATATAAATTCAAATAATCTAAAGCGAATAACATTACCAATACGTTTTTTTTTTTTTTTTCAGATATTAGTTTTTATTTGATTTAACATTTTTATAAATTAAAAGAAAAAGAGAATGTTAGGAAAAGAAAAATGATTAGTCATTATATCTTACAGTGTAATAATGGCACCGAAAGCAACCTTTGGTAGGGGAGGGGCACAATGCTTCCTCTTCTTTTTTTTTTGGTTTTCCTTCGTTAACCGTGTCCCATTTTCACGCAAAAGAAACTGGAGAAAACGTTGATAACTTCTGCAAGTGTATTTACTATATCTATAAACAATATTTTGATTATAATTGGAACCAATGAAGTGTACGATGGAAATAGAGAGTGGCTGTTAGGTAGCAAGTAGAGCATAGGATAGCATAGCATGTGCAGTGTTATGAAACGTCAAAGGTCGTGTATGCGTAGGAACAGTAATAGTTATAACGTTAACGCTTTGTTTGGAGAGAGAGAGAGGACAGAGAGAGGGATGAATTAAAAGGATTGGATTGTATATCAACAGGTGAGCTGTTTGGACGAATAGAAAAATGATAAGATTTTTTTTTTTAATTTTTTTAATTGATGTATTTCAGAAATTATTAATTGATCAGTGTATATATGACAAATTTTTAATTCAGAGTATTTTGTAATTTTTAAAATTATGATTCGTTTATAAAAATATTTTATAATTTTTATTTTACTTTTTAGGACTATTTTTTAATATCAAGTTTTATTTCCTCAAATCTATTCACATTATTAAAGATATCATCTTACAAATCTCTCTTTATCTATCATCTAAAATTAAATCTTAAATTAGATTATCCAAACCATCTTTCTCTTCGGAAATTCTCTTAATAAATAAATTTTTTTAAACCAAACAAACGTTAAGTATGGTCACTTTGGATGAAAATAACGCGAGCGTGAGCGCGTGGAATCGACGGTGCAAGAGTTTTAGTTCAAGCGGTGTGGTGTGGAATTGTGATATTTGACCAAACCTGAGGG
>Ga0209489_106282_pt1 | contig 19314 bp, 8 predicted proteins | sample SiratrowhiteBW_FD_187527 | JGI IMG/M metagenome (GOLD analysis project Ga0209489, IMG submission 187527) | Root nodule microbial communities of legume samples collected from California, USA - Siratro white BW (SPAdes) (version 2) | ecosystem: Host-associated > Plants > Roots > Nodule | place: USA...
ATATTTATTTATTTAACTAAATCAGTAATATAATATCTGTAATCTTAATTCATACTATAAGCTTCATTCCCTATTATATATTTGCGTACAAAATAAGATTATCCTAACTCTTATATAAAAATGCGTACAAAATATTATATATATATATATATATTTACAGAATCAGTGTTTTATGTAATTTTTAACAAACAAATTTTTCTTCTACGGTAATTTTGAAATTTCTGTTAGCATTTATATATATTCAATTAAATTAATAATATGTTATTAGATATGTAGTTTGAGATGCTGTTAAGTATCAATAATAAAATCTGTATGTTGTAACCTCAAACTTTCAAACATGAAATATCTAATATATATATGTCACGTATAATATATGTGTGTGTAAATTTTTTATAGATATTACATGTTTTGTTCAAAATTGAGCAAGATAATTTATAACTCTTATAAATTATTATTTTTAACTTATTTTTTATTTATCAGTAATAAAAAATTTGTAATTAAAAAAAAAGATTATCCTAATTCTTATATAAAAATTCCTACAAAATATTACTTAATTATATTTTCTAATATATACAGGTTTAACTAAATCATTGATATCATATCTTTAATATTAAGTCATATTAGAAGCTTCAATCCTTTTTAGTCATAATTAAAAAAAAAAAAAGTAGTTACATAATGATATAACTGCTTTAGTTAATCTTTAATAAACAAACAAATTTTTCTTCTAAGTAATTTTGATATTTCTGTTAGCATTTTCTTTATATATATTATACTTTTGTTTGAACTAATCTTAATTTTATTAGAATTTAATTTTCTGTTAAAAATAATTATTCCAATTAAATTAATAATATGTTATTAGATATGTAGTTTGAACAAGAGACTTCATACTCTTAAGTATAAATAATAAAACATGTCTTGTATATTGTAACCTCAAACTTTCAAACATGAAATATCTAAAATATATGTATGTATTTTTGTTTCTACAGACACATGTAGAGTATATGTTTACATATCAACTAGTAATTTACAGATCCCAAAATAAAAAACCAAAGTATTTCATTGTTTAATTTATAGATCCCAGAATAAAAAACAAAGTATTTCATTGTATTAAAATGTAAAAACGAATTTGACAAACAAAATATTATTTATTCAATCATTTCTATTCTATCATTTTGTGATCATATAATTTTAAATCCAATATATAATTTAAATCCAATGAATCTGAATACATGTGAAACATTAAGTGCAGGAAGGACAATTACACTTTGAAAAAGAGACCAAAAAGTCTCAGACCTATCATCAATGAAGGTTGATATAAAAAAATTATTTAAAAAAGCACCACAATTAATTGTAAGGACAGCAGGCCCTCTGCTGGTGTGAAACCGAAGTGCCAGTAAGGTTATAAAGGGGAAGGACTGAGTTAAATAAATTTGAATTAATTTTCTTTTCATTTGTTAAGTACCCAAAACTTAAAATTCTTTTAGGTAGTAAACTCTTAACAACAAATCTTCTGTTTACATATAAAAGTTAATTTAAATTTCTCTTATATCATTCTCTCTTCTATATATTTTAGTTTAATTTGGAAAGAAGAAAGAAAAATTAGAAAGGAGTTGCAATGAAATGTTGCGTAACCCGTGCTAAAAATAAAAAAGAAAAAAAAACATGTATATTCAACTCTTTATTATTATTATTATTATTATAGATAAAATAAGATAGCTAATACAATAGTTATGGATGTACTTTGTAATGTACACTTTTGTTTGTATTTGTGGAGTTACCTTCCTACTGGGGGACCTAAAAAGATAGTTTCATTTGCAAGAACTTAAAAGTCTAATTCACACACACACTCACATGCATTCTCTTTCTTTTCTTTTCAAGACCCCATTTGTTCTTGATTTGGTTACATGGATCTAGGACTAGAACAACACATCTGTACTTTCCTCTAGTGACATGTTCATGAGATCTTCGTTGCACTGAGGCGCAGCATCATCAAAAAGCCAATTCTCCAGTACCATCAGAGGGACTTGCGTCTCTAGGCTCGGCTTGCTCTCCACCAAGTTGGTGTTGTTTTCTTCCGCTGACACAGATAGTGAACGTTCAGACTTTAAGCCCCACAAGGAGTCAAGGTAGTCCTGTGTGCATGTCGCTGTGCTTTGTGTTCCCTCACTGGAACTAGACCCTGTGGTTACCATGTTGCTGATGGAGTAGTTTGTTTCTGGTTTTTTTGGGGAGTTCTTCATCCAATTGTCCAGCAACCTGGCTATGTTTTCTGTGCTTGAGGCGTACAAGGATGTTTGGTTTGGTGATGTGGGGTGGTGGTGATCATGGAAACTTTGGGAAGAAGTGGAGGGTAATTTGGTCTCAGGGAAAATATGGGATGGTTTGTCAAGGGACAAAGCCTCACATAAGGCTTGTTTGGCCATGTGGATATCTGTTTGAAGCCTTCTCTCCCACTGGCCCTTCACCTGTGAACAAGAGTTTCCCTTGTCATAATTGTTACCTTCATCATCACCCTCACTTTGCATCTTCTTCAGCTTCTTCTTCAAATGGGTATTCCAATAGTTTTTTATGTCATTGTCAGTCCTCTGGGGAAGATAGGAGGCTATTGCAGCCCATCTGCATCCATCACACACACACCTTACGTCATCATAAATTCAACTTCACAAAAAAAAACCATTATTATCAAACTAAAACAAACAGATCCCAGAAAGCTTTCTTCCATTTGTACAAAATTCCCAACCTTGTAAATTTTATGGGTTAAAACTCTAAACCCAAAAGTCAAGTCAAGCTTTTAGGAGAGAAAAATCCAACCTTTAAACATTTTAGCCTTTAAAATAACAAGTTAAAGATATTTCAACAAGGTGGTACCTGTTACCCAAAAGGGCTTGGAGGTGGATTATCATTTTCTCTTCATGATCGGTGAAATTGCCTCGTTTGATTCCAGGTCGGAGATAGTTGGTCCATCTGAGTCTGCAGCTTTTGCTGCATCTCATCAGCCCTGAAAAAAAGCAAAATTAACGGCATCATATACATGCACATACCCCTCACCAATTTCATTTAATAAACAAAAAAGGAGCCTAGTTGCATAAATATGAAAAACTGAAAGAATTGTTACTGAAGAAGATATTAAAAGCAGTGTTGAATATTCGTTACCTGTGTTAGAGGGAACCAATCTCCAATTCCCGGGTCCATGCTCTTGAATGTAAGAGACCAGGATGATGTCTTCCTCAGGAGTCCATGGGCCTTTCTTAATCCCAAATTTTTCACAGCAAGGTGGTCTTCCCATTTGGAATGAAGGAATCTTCCTCCTTTTTCTTCTTTTCTTCCTCTGATTTAGTATGATCCTTGTGGAAGGGAGTCTTTGAAACGCAAAGACAAGGTTCTGCAACTGGGACTGGGGTGTCTATTTTCCATGAGTGATATATATAGGGAAGAGAAGAAGAGCTTGGGTTAAGTGCTGACTGGAGAAAAAATGAGGTGGTAACCCTTCACTCTCTTTCTATATTAACATTTCACACACATTAGTCGGCATTCATTATTATGGGAACTGTAGAAACACCCAGAACCAAACCAAATCCCTCACCAAAATACGTATTTTACAAAATCCTTAGTTCCGATTATGTAAAAAATACAATAAATAAAATGTATAAAAAAAATAAAATTATTTTATTTATTATTTTTAATTATTTATCACTATTTTAATAGAAATATAAATATCTACAATTAATTATAAATGGTCTATAATAAATTATGGATACTCTATAATAAATTATGCATATAAAAGATACTTCAAAATATTTATTACTTTAATAAGATATAATTAATTATGTTTGAACCATAATTTTTTTTTTCACAACAAGATAATTGATTGTCAAAATCAAAATAAAAAGTTTATTATTGCTACCTCTTTCTCAATTTTATATGTTTAAGATTTAAAACTAATGTACATAATTAAGAATATTTATTTATAATAGAATATTGGTATATTATATTAACTATTTTTACTTATGCATTTGTAAGAACATACTATTACTAGCGAATATTAAATAAGAATACATTGAACATTTGAGATTCTAAAATTAGCTTATAGATGAAAAGTAAAATGTTGAAGAAATGTAGAAAGAAGGTAATATCAAAATAATGGCACTTTTTTTTTATTCTCCTTTTTTTTTTCTTTGTATTTATCTCCTACTTTCGCTTCTTTGTATTTATTTGTATGACATTAAATGTATTTAGTTTTCGTAGTGAATATCATTTTCATGTCCCACTGCTGGTGATATTAAATAATAATATATTAAAATTCTAAAATTACTTTTTAGAAAATGAAATATCTAAAGATACGAAAAGAAATATTTTTTTTTAGAATTAAGGTTTTTGAAAATGAATCTTTTCTTATTTGCATTTTGTTCTTCTTGTAATTTATTCTTTCTTGTCTTAATGATCAATACATGAAGTAAACTGGAAAAACTTATTTTACTTCTACTTTGTAAAAGAGGATATTTACTTAAGTTTTAAATAATACTTATGATATCCATTTGTCGTAGTTTTCCCTCCTTATTTCAAATGAGATTTTGTCTTTATGCAAATCCAGGAAGAAACGTATTTGACAGGGCTTGAAGAATGTAATAACCATTTGCATAATAGAATCGTGCTTGTTAAAGGAGACAAGCCTCTAATACACCTGGACGTGTGCAAGAAGCTGGAGCTTGTGTTGGAAATCCTTGATTCTTGAAAGCGATACCTCTTGGTAAGAAGTTCTATGAGTTTTTGTTCACTTCTTTGGAACACATGAGACGTGTGTAAGGGCTTGAATCTTGGAATCTTTCTCCAAGATTTTTGTGGGTCTTTGTTTGGACTAAAGACTCCATTAAACAAATACGAAACTTACTAAGGTGCAATGTTGTGTTAGAATTCATGGCCTCTCTTTGGAGTATTGACAACTCCGTGATATTTTCTCTATACCAAGAGATGTTGGTATCCTCTTGCATTAGATGATTGATCGTACTATGAAGAAAATCCTAGGTTGTTATGCTTGGGTACTTGTTGTGGTGGATCTGCTCTCTTCTATACCCCATAAGCTTTTGGTGGAACATCCAGAATTTACCTTTATATCTAATAAGTCCAACTTAGAGACAAGGGAGGAAAATGTGAAACTGCATACTGAGATGATTCATTTTGTTAATATTGTTGGTGGTAATGACTCTAAACCATATCTTTTAGGAGGTGATTTTGTTTCTCCTAACAATGGCTATTGATTAGGAAGATAGTTTAGAAGAGATGTCAAGTCTTATGACTCTTGACAGGCTTCTCCGATTCAGAATGTTAAGCAGATATAGGGTTACTTGGCTCACTCGTCTTATTTGACTCTTTCAAATTCTTTTTCTAAAACGCCTATTCTAGATGAAAACTTGTCCCGAGATAAGCATGAAAATGTGAATATTGTGGATCATAATCCCCTTCGATGCTCTTATTTTTGTCGTCGTTCCAGGAATAGATAATTATAGTTCTAAACTTGTTGCTTATGAAGATAATTCCTTACAGGGTGCTGGTATGTAGAGTTTGGTTTCTAAGATATTTTGAAGGAGGAGACTTCTAACTCAGACTCTAATGGTCATGATGATCTGGTCCAATCACCTACAGATTGGATAAATCTCTTAAAATGCTTTTTATAACTGCTGAAAAAATCACTGAAATAACTTTTTGGGTTAAGCTTAATGTCGCAGTGGTTGCTAGTTTAGAAGTCTTGGAGTTTCGTTTTAGCTCTTCTAGTTTGCATTTAGCTAATACTGGTTCATGTCTTGTGGGGTTGCATCTTGCAGGTTAGTCAAACTATTTCTTCTAAGCTTAAGGAGTGTAAGTTAGTTTTTAAGTACTGGACTGATTGGATGGAGGAGAGAGTTCCCTAATGATTCTGATGAGTTGAAAGGATACATTCAGACTTCTAGAAAACCTAATAGATCGAAGAAGAGTATTTTCAATACTACTAAATAACCTGTTAGAATAGATACTACAGAAAATACATAATGAAGGAGTTAATACATTTCACTTTTAATTTTCTTTCTATTGTTATTTTATTTTTTAACATAAGAAATAAAGTTCTTCGGACTCCTTTTAGCTTTTATTGTTATTTTATTTTTTAACATAAGAAACAAAACCTCTTCCTCTTCGGACTCCTTTGTTAAATTTTCTTTAATTTTATTCATTTGTTTTTTTATAGTATTCTTATGAATTGATTTGATAATTTAGTTTGTTTCTTTAGTTTATATAATCCCATAATCTTTTTTTTTCTTTTTTAATAATAAATTTTATGAAATAACTCTATGCATCACATGAGTTAAAAAAAAAAAATCAAAATAAGAAGGCTCTATTATTAATTATCTTACTTTCTTTTTCATTCTATTTAGTCTGTGATATTAAAGGCATGTAAATTTTATTAAATGCTTTTATACAAAGTGAAAAATTATAAGGGAGATGACCCTTATTTTCTTAAAATAAAGTGTCAAATTTATTAGAACATAATACTATAGTAATAACAATTATAATAATACTATAGTTTTTATTTTAATAACAGATAAAAATCAGGGGTATTTTTATATCATAAATAAATTTATTTTAAGAATTGTAACTTAAAAATTATACATATAAATGATTTTTTTGTATATGTTCTTGTTGGGATATCCAAAGAGTTCTCAACAATATTCGTTTTCCTTTAATGCTCGAGGCAGAACATTCAATTTTGATTTCTGATCTTTATCTTTTTCAGAGGAAAAAAAACTATAAAAATCCTTTTATATTAAAATAAATATTTAAGTATTAGAGTTCTTACAATCTTACAAGTGAAAGTGAAAATATATTTTTTTTTCTTGAACTACTCATGCTGTTTAAAGAGATTTAAGATTTAAAATATAAAATTTAGGATCAAATAATATAATTTTGATATAATTCACTAATTATCTGCAGCTTCTTCTAAATTATTGCTGTAATTATGTAATTAAGTAATTGTAATAAAAGAATATTATACATTAATCTTGGTTGAAAAGTGTTCAGTCTAATATGGACGGATAATTATTTAATCTTTACACAGTATAATATATTATAATTTTATAAAACAATTTTAATTGTCGATTAATACCAACATTTAAAATACTAATTATTTACTGTTTATGTTATTTTTTATACTATTTCAGACTTGACTTTGTTCACTTAGTTGTAACCGGTACATCAAATTTTCATTTCTTTCTTCACAGAATGTGTATGTGCTTCTCGATATATAACAAGTGGTTTTCATCTTAATTAGAACTCAGACCTTGTAATGTGTGCTTCATCATTGTGCGGTTCAGAGTTCTTTCGAGAACACAGTGTTATATTACCGGTGGACACAATTAAGAAAGAAGAATGTTAGAAATATTTTTAAAATTTGTGCTTATTTTTAATTTGGACTTGTCTTTTATTAATAAATAGCATACTTAATATTAGAAAAATATGCCAAAGACATGTGGCCCTCTTCAAACTAGAAATACGACTTTCCTGGTATGTTGTCGGTTATTAATTTAAGTGGTGGACTTTATTTTTAAAAATCACATAAGAATAGTGTCGTCTAACCAAATATTGATATTGATGTCATAAAACTCAACACTAATTTCATAACAAAGTTAACAAGGTAAGTTTTGTCCTATTTAAAGTTAAATTTAATTCTATAAAAATTCCATTAAACAATATCAGAATGTATTTATAGTGTAATTTTGAAATAAATATATAATTTTAAAATAATATCATATTATTTAAACTCTCCAACATCAAATCAAACAAGAATTACAGCCAAAATTATTATTTTACATTTTACATTTTGATACGATGAATAGGTGAAGATAAACTGCTATTATTTGTTTAGACATTAATAAGTTCATTACGTGTTACCGTCAAATTCTTTTTTATTGAATTTTACCATTTTATTTTATAAACTCTTACTTTTATTAGGGAGGTTAGCCGTCGAATAAAGTTAAACAAGATTTAAAGAAAAAACTTATTATTTAATTTATTAAAAAATATTAGATTGAGTTAGATTTTTATATTTATTTTTTAAGTGAGTTAAATTGAGTTGTAAATTTTAAATATTAATTTAATTAAAAATAACATGTTAAATTGTATAATCATTTATACTATTAGAATGAATTTAAATTTTTGAGTGAGTCTTTGTCAGGCTTTTTTTTATTTTTAATTTTTGGTATGGTTTAGATAATTTTGACTATGTAGAAACTTTAAACTTTAAATGGTGTCAATTAAATTTTCAAAGAATGTTATTGATTATATGATATTTAAGGTATTTATAATTTTTATGTTAGTTGTAGATCTAATATAACTAATATTTTCTATTTTAGCATATAAGAACAATCAGTAATCATTAATAAAAGAACAATTATTACCACTCACTACAAGTGTAAAAAAACATACGCTTAATTCAAGTTATTGGCGTGCTTTCTATCCACGAGTAAAAACTTATCTTCATAAAAAATATAATCTTTTCATTTAAAAGAATAAAAAAATTAAAATACAAAATTTTTAACTTGCAATAATGGTAGAAGACGAGATTGTATTGAAAAAAAAATCATATTTTAATGTTTAAAATATATATATATATATATATATATATAATATAAAATAATTTATTATTTAATCTAAAAATTTATCTCTCTTTAATTTTGAGTCAAGTATTATTATTTTATCTATATTTGTCTTCGTTATCATGAAAGTTATTAAAAGTATATCAAGATTAGTCGATGAAAGTTTAAATCAGAATAATTTTTTTTTATCTAAAGATTTGAGATTTTATATTATTTTATCGAAGTTTATAATGATAAATTTAACTTTTTTAATAAGATTCCTAGTAATTTAGGGTTTTCCTAACTTTTTCCGTGTTGGTGAAGAAGATTTAAAGGAACAAGTGATAACAATTAAGGGGAGTTATTAGATTTATAATTTAAAAGTTCAGATTATTTAGAAACTCTACGGTTAAAATGGCTTTAGATGAGTTGGTATAAATTGATATTATTTTATTAGATATGGGTTTTGTTGGACCAAAAGGGTTTGAAACCCTTAAGTTGAAAAGAAAGTTGAATTTGATATATTATGATTATGTTGATGAGATGAAGATTGAATATTGAATACTGAAGTATACATGTGATAATATTAAAGGAATTATTTTGGATAGATGTTTATAATTATTATTATTATATAAAACTTCATATGTTTATAATTAGAATTATTTGCAGGTGATGATATGATATTTCGTTTTGTTGTTGAATTTGTGTGGAGATGAGTAAATATTATATAAAATTTTTACATCTATATTAATGAATAATTGTATGTTTATTTATAATTGAATTAAAATATATATTTTAAGTTATATTAACAAATAAATGTTTTGTAAAATATAAAAGAAATTTTTTGTTTTTAATCAATTCACTTTTAATAATGTCAACCAAACATCAAGAATGTTGCTTAAATAATATGAAAGTAATGACATCTAATGCTAAGACAAAGTACTATTGCTCAAGTATCCATTTGGTCGCTCAAGTAATAAGACTTCTTACTCAAGTTATAATTGATAGTTTGAGCGGGGAAGATGTCAGATTAATTCTCTCTCCTTTAGAATTTGGACACTCAAAAACACATTTGGACACTCAAGTGAGGAAAATGATGAATCAATCATTTCTCTTCCAAGAATTTGGATACTCAAACTCTCATTTGGATGCTAAAGTGAGGAAAAGATTGAATCAACTATCTCTCCTCCACATATGCCGCTCGACTATTGTTATAACTTTTTTCAGATGTTGTTATAATTGTTAGAGCAAAGTCTAACAGTCTCATAGTTTTGATTAGGTGCTTGTCACAACAAACTATAACATAAATATAAGATGATGAATTATGGAAAAGAACATATAATGTAAGACATAAGTATTTCATCTCACAAACGATACAACGCCTTTCAACCTTTGCATTGTTTGATAAATGAAGCCTTCATCAAACTATAAGCGCGTACAGTTTTTAAGCTTATGTTGTATCTAACGAAAATATTCTTGAAGCCTGTTTCAATGTTGTAGGAATGTCTTCATCTTTTGTCTACCCAAATGATTTACGAAAGCACAAGTCTACATCAAGATCTCTAAGGATATAAGCTAAAGTTTTTTTGTTTCAACAAATATCCTAACAATAACTTATATTAACTCTAGTCCAACTATATGTCTTGTATGGTCTTTGTTTTCACTTTGTTTTGAGTAAAAATCTCTCTAACCTAGTGTTGATAAGTATTATTAGCTACCAGGATGTTATCTTTGAAGAGAAGATTGACATTTAATGTTGCATGGAAGCTCGTTAAAAGATAGAAGTTGAAGTTATCTAAGTTCAAAAGCTCTCAACAGCTAGAAGAATTTTCTTCCCAGCCCTGTATAAAGTTATCCTTCAAGAAGATAGAGATTTGTACAAAAACATTGTTGTATTTATTTAGTAAATTAGAAGAGATTTCATATCTTTGTATACGTGTAAGACACTAATACTCTCTAATGAGCAAACCCTTGTAATATTCTTTTTATCACTTTTTCTAATATAAACATGGTTTATCTTGGTAGAAGTGAATGCACTCAAAACAATACTCAATGTCTTAGTCAAGAGTAGTTGTTGTCCAAAAAATACTTTGTCTTAATCAAGAGTGATTAAGTTCCAAAAAGTACTCAAATTTTTAACTAAGAGTGGTTGTATGTCAAAATAATACTTGAGTTATTAGTTAGGGGTAGCTACATTAAAAATAATACTCACTTCTTTTTAACTTGCGAGAGTAGTATATATAGTGAAGAAGTTCAATTAGTTGATTGAGAATTGGACATGGTATGCATAATCATACAAACCAATCTTAAAATCACATCATAAATCTTTATTTCCCTTACTTTTTGTTAATCATTGCATATTATCATACTACACTAACTAAAAGAAAGAGAGTTTTGAAAATCAAATCTATATCCTTTCTTATGTAAAATCATTGTCTAATTGTGTATCATTTGACAATACTTTGCATAAGTTTCAAAAAATCTTACACACAAGTCAACCCTTTTTTTGTGTTTTGATATGTTTTTCATAGTTGTTATTAAAGCTCAGTTATTAAAGGATTAAGAGCCTAACATCTTTAAAGGAAAATATCTAACAACAGTTGGGGAAATCAAGCAATACCTCCTATTTTAAATAAAAAACCCAACAACCTCATGGTTTTGATTAAATGCTTGTGACAACTAGGAAGCATTAAGATGTTTTATGTGAAAGACAATGAACTATAAAAAAAAAGATAGATGTTTTAAGATATAAGTGCTTCGTGTCTGACATACGATATAACACCTTGTAGTCTTAAAGTCATTTTATAAGTGAAAACTTTAACAGATGATAAGCGCATATAGTCTTTAAGCTTACCATGTACCTAATAAAAATATTCTCAAAGATTATTATTGTGTTGTAAAGAATATCTTTGTCTTATGTCTGTTTAGATGATCTACCAAACATAAATCTACATCGAGAATACTTGAGATATTAGTTAAAGTTATTTTTTTTTTTTAATAACTATCCTAACTCAAACTTTTTTCAACTTTAGTCCAACTATCTCTCTTATTTAATCTTTCTTTTTATTTCATTTTAAGTAAAAAACTCTTTAACGTAGTATTAATAAGTAATGCTAGTTATAGGAATGTTACTTGTAGATGAAATAGGCCTTTAATCTTTTATAAAACACATTTAAAGCATCCAATATGGTGCTGAACATAGTTTATTGCATCTGGGTATTCATTGTATCAATATGATCCAACACCCTTCCTTGATCACACTATGACATTCCATCCACAAACAAAGTTAAACACATTATACTCATATAATATATTCAAAACTACAATTAAGATATATTGATGTTCTTCTATGGATAATATATTAATACACGATATAAAATTATACCATTAATAATCACTAAAATATGCACCTATTGGAATAAAGTTATACCATTAATGAAAATGAGAATATGCACCGATTATAATCACATTATAAATAAAATTTATGAAGCATAAGAAATATCTAATATTATATTCATCAGTTAATCAGTTTTTAATGATCTATAAATATTTTATAATAATCATTTTCATAAATCTATAAATTATATATATATATATATATATATATATTTATAATTTAACACTTTATTATAAGAATAATTGATATAACGTTCACGTTAATTTTATCGCATACCATTATGTAGTAAATTTATGTGCCACGTTATAAAAACATAAAAAGAAAAATAACATTCAATCCATATCTACCATTAGTCGCGATTCAAGCACAACACGCACTCATGAACTTTCAAAGCAGACAAAAAATGAACGATAAAAGAATTTTCATAATAAAAAATCAGGCGCAATATAATAACTTTATCATTGGCTAATAAAATCAGTGGGATTAAATCCAATTGTTTTCTATATCCATAACATAGAAACATAAAAACAAATCTCGAAATTTCACAATAAGATCCATAACAAATTTGGAGAAAAAAACATATAAAGATAATCACACAATTACATAACTTTATTTTCATACTACGTGTAAAACTATATTATTTACTTTCTAATAATTACACAATATAAAAAATCAAAAACATGTTCTTGAAATTAATAATTCTTCCATATATTAGAGACAAAGTAGGTTTAGCTTGCCTTTTTTAATAAGTTCATAGGAGTTTGAGATGGTATTGTGTTGTACGTTTCTGTGTTTAGTCTTATATTACTATTGAGTTATTCTGTCTTTGGTCTTATATTACTATTGAATTAGATGATTAGACATTTGCGTATCTTGATGCAAGACTTGTTTAGTATTATAAAGATTTTTTCAAGTTTATTAAAAAGTTTGAGAATTTAGAGAAATAATATTTTAATCCTTTAATATCTAATATTTAATAGATAAAATTCAAAGAGTGTACATTTTTGTCAAGAAGAAAATTTTTGTTTCCGTTAGTGGATATTAACACTTCTTTAAAACAGTTACTCATTAGGAGTAGGAGTTTTTAAAAAGGAAATGACAAACAAGTCCCTGTGTTGAACAAAGAATGAATAGAACAAAATGTTATTCATCGTTAACTCATTTGCTATTTAATACTTATTATCTTAACAAGTGAGGTATGCTTCACATAAGACCTAAAATACCTTACCATCTATTTCCATCCAACATTAATCCATCTACCTCAGGTATATTTCCAATTTATGCATATAATTTTACATATTAGTGGTATTTCACAACCACGAGTAGAAGAACAACGATTTGCTGATAAATCTCACTATGTTGATTTGTGATGTACATGCATTACGTCTCTGTTTGGTCCCTAATCAATTTTCTCTAATTTTTTTAATAAAAAACAACGAAATAAAATAATTTAAAGAACGCTTTCGTGATGAAAAAAAACTAAAATAAAAATTTATTAGAAAAAGTTAAATTAATTTATCATGGATAAAAAATATATTTAAATAAAAAATTGTAGCATGGTCAGTAAAGAAAAACATATATCATTGGAACAACCATGAAATAATAATAATAATAAAAAAAACACTTTGCCACGGTTAAAAAATCGTGTTTAACTCGTCAATCCTGATTATGTACATGATAAAATAAGCACACGCAATAACCATCCTTAGAAAATCTTACCACAATTAAAATACCCTACATAAATTTAAAATTTTACGACACCAACTCTTGTCACATATTTTACCTATAACAGCTTTTTGTGAATTATTTATCACTTATCCATGGTTTTGACCAAAGTTAAACGTCGCATTTTTATAGTGTGATTCCTACAACTTCATACACTAAAAGAAAAAAAACAGCTTTCATAAGATGAAAATAAGTTGAGCATGAAATTTCATAACCTAGTTTATCCTATTTAACATAATAGTTAAACAAAATCATTAGATACTATACTTATTTTAAGCTTTACCCTATGTACAAAAAGACTTGTTATAATTAGATAACGGTGTTTAAGTACGAATTTGGATTTTCTCTTAATTCTTTTAGTATTTATGGAGTACAGAACACGAAGATGCAACCAGAAGTTGTGTTTATATTTGACGGCCACCAATCTTGAAAATTAAACTATATCTCTTCTACTTATCACTGTTAAAACCTACAATAAAGACACAGTTCTTGAAAATGAAATTTTTATTATTATTATTATTATTATAAATATCTTTATAATAAATATTATTATTATTATTATGACTATTATTATTATTATTTTATTTATATTATTATTATTATTTCTATTTTTATTATTAATATAAAGATGCAGTTATTGAAAATGAAATCTTTATTGTTATTATTATTATTAATAATAATAATATTATTATTATGAATATTATTATTATTATTATTATTGTTATTCTTATTATTAATATAAAGATGCAGGAAAATGAAATCTTTATTGTCATTATTATTAATATTATTATTAATAATATTATTTTTATTATAAATATTATTATATTAAATATTATTATTATTGTTATTGTTATTTTATTTATATTATTATTATTATTAATATATTATGATTACTAACTAATTGAGGGGTACTTTATCACGGATTAATTCGTCAGTAAATTCATTGGTAATTAATGTCACACATTTTATTAGATCTAGAAATGAATATTTTCTTTCCTGAAAATATTATGTCTAGACCATGACTACTTCAATCAATAGTTTTACCATATCATATATATATATATTTGTACTCATTCATTCTTTCAGTTTTAAATTTTAATCTCAAATATTTCAAGAATTATATAATCATCAATGTTATTAAATTTGAATTATAAATCAATCTACACTATTAAATTCAAAAATTCTATTACAAAAGAATCAAACAATCAAAATAAAAGGAAAGAAGATTTTTTTAGCTTGAGGGAGAATTCTCCTTGCTTGAGCAAAAATTCTCTCGCTTAAGCGAAAATGGTTCCTGAGAGAAATACAGTTCCAGAACTATTTTTGATTGAGCGAGGATATCCTTACTTGATCGAAAATCTTCTCGCTCAGACGAAAACAAACCCGAGAGCAGATCTAAATTTACACTAGACTCGCTTAAGCAATAATCTTTTCGCTTGAGCCAAATATGTAAAAATAGGTTTTACAAAAATAATCAACTACTGCATAATACCCTTACTATCCAAAAATTCATTCACTCAACTCAATTCAAATTAAGTATTACATCTTTCTATCCTCATTATTATAAAACTTCCATGAAGCTTTACTTAGAAGCTCTATCATTTCTAAATAAAATATAAATCCAATTTGGCAACTTATAATACTTGTCTACTTTCTAATTCAATTTTAAACATGACTATTTGATGTGAAACAATGCTCTTTCCATTGCCTTACCTTTTTCACAATTTCACTCTCGTAAAATTTCATTCACTGATTTTAGATGGATACATTTGTGATATGAAAAGAACCTTATTATCTTCAATTCATCAAAATTCAGTTTAGATGATACATAACATCACACTTATACCACAAGCATTCAATTTACAATAACCACATCAGTCAAACTCCAATTTTATATCCAAGTTCATCCATTTTAACTTAGAACTACCAAAATCATCGAACCATTTATCCCATCAACATCACAGTACCAATCATACATACAACATCTAATTCACACACACATAGAGACATATATATATATATATATATATATATATATATATATATATATATATATTTCTTTTTTTTTTAATGACGAAGAATAAAATTAATGGGAACACTTTAGGGGTGCTCCAACCCTATTACAAAACAATCCTTCTATACAGCATATCCTTAAAACTAAACCTATAGTTATATATAATACTATAACCTCCATGACCTAGCTCTCAATTCCATAAACCAAGACTGAGCTCCCAAGGCCAAGCTCTAAGACCGAGGTCCCAAGGCTGAGTTCCATGAATGAACTCCCAAGGCCAAACTCCCTAACCAAGCATCCCAGGTCGAGCTCCTTGACCGAGCTCCCAATGCCGAGCTCCCAAAATTTCACCCAAAATTATATATCTACATTTCATCCAAAATTTTAGTCTTGCAGGAAATTTGAGCAGACATATTTAATCAATCACCACTACTATCAATTCTTTCTAACTTAGGATTCAGGTTTAAGCACAAAACATAACTAATCTATTAGCTAGCTTCCCTTACCTGATTAGAGATAACCCTCGCAAAAGCTCCAGAAACCTAGATTTCACAAGAACCCCAACCTACACCACAATGTTTGATTAATATAACACTACAATACTATGACACTGAACCAAACCAACAGAGACTTCGTCTGATGACTCAGAGGACACATGCGACAGCTATATAAATACCTATAAAACAAATTTGAAATGTCTTAGAGAAGAAAAATGGTAGAATTGAACTTATTCAAACTAAGTTTTTGATTTGGCAATGTCACTTAGATTGCCACCATGATTCGAGTGGTGGACTCTAATCTTTGAACTAATGAAGGACAGAAACATAACTTTAGAGATAAGGCAAAGAAAAAAGAGAGAACAAATTTTTAGATAGAAGATGATTTTGTGAAAGTGAGACTTGACTATTAATTTTTTTTTTTATATATAAATGTGTTTTTAGTTTATTAACAAAATATTCAATTACTCTTTTACTTTTACCATTCTTATTTCAAAGGTCATTACAAAAGAATACTATAATATTAGTTAGTGTTTAATTATAAAAAATCTTCATGAGTTTTTACTTAAAATTTTGTTAATATACGATAAAGGAGATATGTGTTATCAATTTAAAACAAAAGATAAATGTATGAAAAAAATTGAGAGGGATATAAACGCCATTTTATTAGAAACATAATAAATGTGAATTTTATTTTAAATTAAAAGAAATATAAGATCCATCCAAAATGATTTTATTGAAGATGAACAGAAACACCTTTTTATCAATATTTAGAAAATGAATGATATTTTTTTGTAAATGACTTGTGTTTTAAATATGCACATGGTACTTAAATTGATACCAATGATAAAGTTAATTTCCGATATTATAAAACTTTATATTTAGTTTCTATTTCTTATATTATTAATTAGTTTAATCTTTAGAATCAAAATTATTCAATTTCACATTCATCATTATGACTTTGGCTCTTCAACTTCGTAATCATCAATCAATGTGGTTTGAAGAGAGGAACCAACTAACACTTACTAAAGTCAAAATCAAAGAGGTTGATTTTAAAAATTGATGGACCTTGTTGTGAAAAAATAATTGATGGGCCTAGCTTTACAATTGAAATGATTAATCAGCATTAATTTTGACAATTAAATTTTATATTCTTAATTTTAGATATTAAAATTAGTCATTATTTTGATTTTAAAGATTGATTTGTTGTTTTAAACTTTTTAAAACATTGAAAATCATATTTATTAAATTAATTGACAGATTTAATCAAGGATTGAATCAGAAACGTGACAAATAATTGTTTAGTTAAGTAGTAGATTAGACCAGTAACTAGTTCAGGATCTAAATGAGTAGTACTGTATTAATTTACGGAATATTACTAGCATGATTATTACTCTTAAACTAGTGGCATTTAAAAATTATCCGTCTCTCTTAATTAATATATAATATACAGTAAATAAATAAATGTATACATGTATATAAATATATAATATATAATACACAATACATTATAAATTACTCTCAGTCTTAACGTTCTATTTTGTTTTATTTTGTATTAACAGCCCACATTAATGAATCGTATGTATATTAATAATGTCTAACATAGAAATAATAACATTCCTCTATCAATATATAACATTTGTTAAAATAATAATGATAATTTATAATAATAATAATAAATTATTTTAATTGATGTACACATTTTTTTTTTTGGAAATTATTATTAATTGATTTTTTTTCACAAAAGATTTTGTTACTTGTATACTATATACACTATCTCACTATCATTTCTTGAATTTTTATCTAACCAAATGATTTTTTACTTTATTTTTTCATTAAAAGAAGAGCTAAATAAAGAATAATATAGAGAAAATAAATTTACAAAAACTAATTAATTATTAAAATTAAAATTAACACTAAATTATAATTTATTTAGATAATATATAATAGACAATTTCTATTTTATATATAATCTTATATTCATATTTATATTTTATTATATGTTAAAATTATAATATTTTGAATATCATAATATGCATATAGTTATTAAAGAAGAATATAGAACAATAGATATACTGTTTCATCCTATGTATAACTATTTTATCTTCTTTTGCCTTTAATTTTCGTTTTCAAAATATTAATAAATGGGAAAAATTATTATTTCTTTGGGAGAGATAATATACACTCCTAACTCATTAATATTAATTATTAATATAAAAGAAAATAAAATTTGAAATTAAGAAAAATCCATTTACCTTCCTTCTATAGTAAGTAAATTCTCACTCTTACATAGTATAATATATAATACATAGTGCAGAATATATAATACATAATATATCATATATAATACATAATATACAGTCCTATTATATCTATTATTAGATTACCAATAGTAGTTAAAACAAGTCAGATATTACATAACATCAAAGATTCATTCACAATAACAGAGAAGGTTTCGTCGTGTGTTTTGTTTTAATATATGGGCTGCTAAGGTAAAAAGAACAAACTTTTAGGATCATTTATTTATTTTTTAAATAAGTTTAACAGTTCTTTCAGTTCATTTAATTTAAAGTATATCATTTTGGTTCTCACAAATTTATTTTAGTCAGTTAAATTTGTCTATCCTTAAAATGAAGCAATATATTTTGAGATTCACGATGAATTTGGGATATGGAATAAATATGAATTTAAAAATAGGGAGTTTGGTGAAAATCTAATAAAATTTCAATGATTATAAAAAAGTTATAATTTTTTATCAACAAAAAATAAAATAAATAAAGCTGAGTCTACGTAACTTTTCACGACTATACAATCATCTTTTCCCCAACACGTCATAAAATTATTATCCATCAAAATATAAAAATCATATATATATATATATATATATATATATATATATACATATATATATATATATATATATATATATATATATATATATATATATATATATAGATAGATAGATAGATAAATCGTGATATTAGATTCAATGAAAGAAAATTTAATATTTTTCTTATTTGAAGTGAAATTTGATGTTTTTGGCTTTACATTTGGAGTAGAATAAGGTTTAAAGTAATCTAA
>Ga0209489_106285_pt1 | contig 19304 bp, 3 predicted proteins | sample SiratrowhiteBW_FD_187527 | JGI IMG/M metagenome (GOLD analysis project Ga0209489, IMG submission 187527) | Root nodule microbial communities of legume samples collected from California, USA - Siratro white BW (SPAdes) (version 2) | ecosystem: Host-associated > Plants > Roots > Nodule | place: USA...
TTTTAAATTTTACATTAAAAAATATTTATTCTGTAATACTATCTACTGATTATGTAAATAATATGTGTATATACATACACTTCATGATATAGATGGTAAGATTATGTAATTAAGGAGTGTTACAATTAGAGTGACGAATCTCTTACTCTGTATCATAATTATTTATATATTTTTAAATAAAAAAACTTAATTAAATTTTAAATTTCTCATAAACTTGTCTGTTTTCAATCAAATTCCCACTAAATAAATTGTTGTGTTAGATGTTTAAAATTTTTATATTTTATAGTTGTATCTCTGTCCTAAATTGAAATTAATAACCATTTTATTTTATAATCTCAAATAGAATAAGATAAACTTAAACAATAAGAAAATATTCTTAAACTCTAATTATTTTTATCTTAACATAGTTAATTTAATTTTTGTTCAAATATGCAATTCAAAGAATATAACGATGCCATTTTTATACAAACGTTACAATTCCAAAATTTTATTTCATTTATTATTTAAATTGGTAGTGTTTTGTTTGAGATTATAAAATATTTTAAATATTTTATTATCAACCAGTCACAGTCATTCTTAATGAATATTTTAAATAACTAATAATACAACATTTTTTTAATAATAACTCACTAATTAAAAATAATGTACCAGCACCCAAAACTTAATTAAATTTAAAAAATAAATATATATTTTCTAACTTATATTAAAATCATGTGGAAGATCTGAAAAGGGTAAAAAGAATATTTTTGATCGATAGGAATGTGTACTAGTATCCAAAATTGCCATGTATGAGATACACACATCGAAGAGGCGTGTCAGATACCAGCGCTTACTTGCACCCCCATTTTCCTCCTATTTAATCCCTTGGATACTGCTATACATTCCAAGGAAAACAAAGCTGATTCATAAATGGGGTCTGAAGCTCCCATTCACGTGCTCATGGTCTCCTTCCCTGGACAAGGTCACATAAACCCTCTCCTTAGACTTGCCAAGTTCCTTGCTGCTAAGGGTTTCTTTGTAACCTTCTCCACCGCCGAGAAAGCGGGCAAACTCATGCGAACAGCCAACGACATCTCTCACAAATCAGTCACTCCCGTTGGTGAAGGTTTTCTCAAGTTCGATTTCTTTGAAGATGGTGGCACCACGGCTGGTGACGGTGACAAGAAGATAAATCTCAGTGACTTGACTGCTCGGATAGAGCATTTTGGGAGGCAATATGTTTCCCAAGTGATCAAGGAGCATGCTGAGGCAAACCACCCAATCTCCTGCATCATAAACAACCCCTTTGTTCCATGGGTTTGTGATGTAGCTGCTGATCATGCTATTCCTTCTGCCATGTTATGGGTTCAGTCTGCTGCTGTCTTCACTGCTTACTATACTTATTTCCACAAACTGGTAACTTTTCCTTCTCATGCTGATCCTTATCTTGATGTTCAATTACCTGGTGTAGTCCTTAAATACAATGAAGTTCCAGACTTTCTGCATCCTTTTAGTCCATATCAATCTCTGGGGACAGTTATATTGGAACAGTTTAAGAACTTGTCCAAGCCATTCTGTGTGCTGGTGGATAGTTTTGAGGAACTAGAGGGTGATCACATAAACTATCTTTCAAAGTTTGTGCATGTAAGATCCATCGGCCCTTTGTTCAAGATCCCAACAGCAACAGACGCAAGTGATATTCGTGGTGATTTTTTTAAGGTTGATGATTGCATAGAGTGGTTGAACTCAAGGGCAGCTGCATCTGTGGTGTACATTTCCTTTGGGAGTATTGTGAGCTGGACTCAAGAACAAGTGACAGAAATTGCACATGGATTATTGGAGTCTGGAGTCTCGTTTCTGTGGGTTTTGAAACCACCGGCTAAGGAGTTTGGGATTCCGCCATACGTTCTGCCTGATGGGTTCTTAGAGGAGACAAGAGAGAGGGGCAAAGTGGTGCAGTGGAGCCAACAAGAGGAGGTGCTGGCCCATCCTTCGGTGGCATGTTTTGTGACACATTGCGGTTGGAATTCTTCAATGGAAGGTGTGACTTTGGGAGTGCCGATGGTGACATTTCCAGCATGGGGTGACCAGGTGACAAATGCAAAGTTTTTGGTGGATGTTTATGGGGTGGGTATTAAACTGGGGTATGGGCAGGCTGAAAACAAAGTTGTGAGCAGAGATGAGGTGAAAAAGTGCTTATTGGAAGCAACAAAAGGGCCGAAAGCAGAGGAGTTAAAGCAAAAGGCATTGAAGTGGAAGACGGCTGCAGAGGCCGCAGTGGCTGCAGATGGCTCCTCTGCCAGGAATCTTGATGCATTCTTGAAAGACATCGAAAAGCGTGGAGCGGTTAGGGGTAAGTGAACGAGATGTCTTTTCATAAAGAAAAGTATCTATATTGTGGGGGTGTAATGGTCAAATAAATGTTTAAATGTCCACGAATAAATGTTAAGCCAGAAAGTATTAAATTAGAGAAAACATGACAGACAGTGTAAAATTGGATCTGAACTTTTTCTCGGCTAAAACTGGATCTGATGTTGCTGTCGATTTGACTAGGATAAAAGTGTTTCACATCAAGCCACCTGTTTAGAAGACCTTTATAAAATTAATTTTGGTTTATGTTTAGATATTTTCGTTTTATAAAACTTAATGTAAATGTTTAAACTTAGCACCAAAGTTATGCTTTGCAGCTTCCTTTGAAGCTGATATTTTAAAGAAATTTTGGTTATATTCAACAATGACTGATTTATACTTCATAAAATCAAGTTTCAGCACGGGCAAAAGTAATTCTCATATTTCGATCATGACCCGCCCACTTGAAACCAAACATCGCTTCTTCGGATGGACATTTGTGGGTGATTAGATGAAATTCGCAAAATAATAAACTTTCATATAATTTTTATAAATTAATTTTAACTTGAATAAAATTTGTTTTGTTCTTTTTTTTTTTTTCAAACTACATATACGTATTTAACAGATAGTAAAAATAATTGTGAGGATTTGGTTCGTAGAAATTGATGTTCCGAAGTCTAAAGGCATGCATCAGTTTTATTTATGGCATTTTCAGCTCGTAATTAAATTATTGTGCACTTGATTTTTAGTTGTTTACGTCCTTTTTTAGAAACTAGTTAAATAGTTTTAAGAGTATAAATAGAATTTTGTAATGGTTAGAGTTGAGCGTTCACTATTAAGATAAATTTTATATTGTAATATCATATTCTTTATACTGAGTATCAGTCGAATTATGTAAAGTTTTCTATGTGATTTTTTTGTTTTCTTTTCTTGTTTAATTTTTTTATTATTACTTTCGTTATTGTGTAGTGTTTGTGAGTCATAGACAATGAATTTGCATGCATTTCCTTATAATAATAATAATTACGTGGTGGTCTTGGCTGCTTCCATCAACAATTTGACATTGTTCTTGTTTCTTCTTACTAAGAAAGGTTGCTCACGTATCCTTGTTTGTAGTATTTCTCCGTGTTTATGCTTTAAAATATAAATAGACTATTAAATTATGAATACAAAGTTTTAAAAAAAATTTGGTTTGTAAAAGTTTACTTAATGGATGATAAAAATTATGAATAAAATAAAAACATTTTAATTTTTATAGCTTTGGAAAGTCTCAAAAAGATACATTTATTTAAAATAATATGATATAGGAATGATTAATATTTCATTAAGAAATCGAGAAAATAAAAAATTCATTTGATTAAATAATAAGTTCAAGACAAAAATATTACTTTTTTAGAGTTTTAACAGCATGCATTATATAAAGAGAAGGACATGCACGTTATTAGAAGAAAATATGTATAAACTATCTCATTTTCTAAAACTATGAAGTGATGTTCATTGATGGATGAAATGTGGATGTGTAACACAATAAGCATAATCTTATCATGTAGGAGTAATAGATAACCACATACTTCTGATTGCTGTGCCCTACTATGTTAAAGTGGAGATAGAAAGGAAAAAATAATAGAAAAAAAATAGAAATTGAAGATAATTAGATTGGGAAAATATATATATAGTATTTCATTAAATAAATGTAAAAATAAAATAAGAATAAAATTTCCCTTTGCTTAAATAGATAAGTGATGCAGATAGTACATAGAAAAACAAATAAATCAGACTAAAAAAATATTTCTAAGCAAATTAAAAATAAAACTTTACTGAAAAAGTTTAATCATTCATTTCATCATATTATTTATTTGTTTGATAAATAGGATTTTCCACAATTTTATTATATCCAAAATTTTCCAATGTATAACAATATTATAGTCTTTATAAAACGTGAATATATAAAAAGTCTTAAAACTTTTCAAATTTATATATTACAAGAAAAAAACTATATACTTTTTAGGTATCAAATAAATTGGTTATTAAGTGTGAACAAAATATTCACTTATTAATTATAAGTTATCATTAATGTTAAATATAAATTATCTTGATATAAATAGCTAAAATCTTGATAACTATTAATATTAGATATCAATCATCAATTAATTAGTCACTAAATTTAATTATTATTTTTATTTTATAGTTATTTATCAATCAAAACTTAATTTAATAATTATTTTGGTTATAATTAGTAACAATTTTATTTAGTAGCTAAAAATTAATGTTTAAATTTTTTTTTCTGGTAAGTAGTATAAGGTTTGTTTCACACCAGTAAGAAATATTAAACAATATAATTAAAATAAAATAAGATTAAATTATATGTTGTTATTTAATAAATACAAATCAATCTAAATTTTTTAAACTAATTGATCTGATTCGTATAAATACAAATCAATCTTTTAACTTTTCAGATTCAATCTTGAAACTTTCCAGATTCGTAAGATTTGTTTCACACAATACAGTAACAAATATTAAACAATAAAATTAAAATAACATAACATTAAATTCTATATAGTTATTTAATAAATACAAACCAATCTATTTTTTTTAAAAACTAATTGGTCTGATTTGTTATCGATATTAAAATGTAATCAGATCTGTTTACTCATTAAAAATTTAATCAGATCTGAAAACTCATTTTATTTACTTCTCTCTTTTAATAACAAACAAAATAATTAATTTATAAAATTCAATTTTAAAAATTATTATTTTCAATTTTGTTAAATAACCACTTCACATTAAATCATATTTCAATTTTAATTATATTCATTTTATTAATAATTAACTAAGGTATTTTAGTCATTATTATATAATGCAAATATTTTATTTTTTATTCAGTTAAATTAATTAAATCGACACCAAACTTTATGTTCATTTTTCTTCACCATTTTAATTTTTTGCTTTTAAATAATTTCATTTTCAGTCTCTTTATTTCTTTTCCACTTCCTTAAATTTATCATCTAATGCAAAAAAAAAAAATCATTTTTTACTTTATTTTTTTATTTATTATATTGACCAAAGAGTGAAAAATAATAGAAGAAAAAAGAAAAAAAAAAGAAGAGAAAAAATAACTCCAAATACGAGAAGGTTGAGCTATTAGAATTAAAGGAAAAAAAAAGAAAAATGAGTGAGAATTTTATAAATAATTTGATTGATATGATAAAACTATTTTTTGTAAAAAAAAAAATAATACATTTAGAAATAAATTTGTAAGATAAATTTTTAAAAATAATTTTTATGTGAAAAAATAATTTTATTTGACATATAGTTCTAACACAGCTTTCATCTCATTTCTGCATAAAAAGATGATGATTTATACTCTTACGAAATAACTCCAAATCATTTTAAATAGACATCATTACCAAAAATCCAAGTCATTCCCTCGTGGTAACAGTGAATACGTTAATGTGATTAGGATGAAATTGTTCTATATTTTTGTATGGAGATTGTTGTTTAAATCCTGGTATGAAAATGGTTTCCAACAAATTCATGTTTTTGGTTTAAATTTGTTGATTTGTCTTATGAAACACAAATGATTTGGTTATCATGTGTTATTTTTCTTCAAATGACTGCTATGGTTTGGTCAACAATAGTCCACAGCACTACCATAAGAAATTGAATTATGACATATTCACCCTCCAAAACGACAGTTCAAATTGCCATCCTTTTACACAAAAATATTGATGTTGATACTCTCACAACAAAACAAACATTCAATACAATGTGAATGGTACTAATTTTGCTTTCGTGTTTTACATGAATGCGTGACAAAATTTTCCAATAAACACTTTTAGAAGAGAAAGAAAAAATGATTTTGTTTTAGAGTAGAAATGTTCTAATTGGACTATAACTTGAAGTTGGTGAAAGAAAGTCAGCTAGGGTGATTTTTTTTATGCGATTTATAATTTTACCTTGTTATATTTAATTTTATCACTTAAGATATTAGACTAGGTGATTTCTAATTTACCTTGTATATATTTAATTGTGTAATAATTACATGTAATACGTCTATGAAATAGTTGCACGTTACAATTACAACTTCTTTTAGACGGGATTTATTTATATTAAGTAAGTTTCTAAAATTTATGAATTTTTGTAATTAAAAAATTACTTCATTATGGTACAAGAAACTCTCATTTTAATATTAATAATAGAATTGTGGTAAAATATTTTCTGAGAGAAGGATCCAGACAAGAGACATTAGAAAATCACAACACATAACTGAGACATCGAAAAATTAATGGAACTTCCTGCCACACAAACAGAATCACCTAACCCCATAAACGTCCATTTGGAAGTTTCAAAAGTTGATGTGACATATTAAAAAAATGTCAATTCGTCCAAAAATAGATATCTTTATTTATTTATTGTTTAATTAATTAGGATAGTTCTGAACTAAGATAAATATTAACAAATTGATTCAAACATAGCCAAAGTTCTACGCTGTTTAACATTTTAAGATAAAAAATAATAGAATATTTTTTTTTTCACTAAATATATCGAAACATCTTTTAGCATAAAATCTTTAAAGTTTAAGAGAGCTAAACCAGACAAATGTAAGTTATAAACAATATTTTTTTTAACATAGTATCTGTCTAAAGAGATGAAATGTCGGCCAAGATGGAATCGAGAGGACTTCCTTATTTGTATCAACTTATGTAGCAAGAAACACGAAAATAGATCATGGTCCCTCGTTTATACGAAAAGAGAAAAAAATACCGTTAATCATAGTGAAAGAATTAAAATGTTTTTCATCTTTTTACATGCAACGTGTTATGTTCTTAAAGATATTTAATTATCAATATAACACAATCCATTATAATAATTATTATAAATTTTTAATTATGAGTATATATAATCAATTATAATTATATAATATAAATAATAATATTAATATTAAAATAGTAATAAAACAAAAAATAAAAAATAAAATAATAATAAAAATAACAATGACAAATTTAAAAATAACAATTAAAATAAATTTATACAATAATGTTAATAATAATTAATCAATTTTATAAATAATTAACTATGTTTTATTTTAGGTCAATTTTAGATTTTAACCAATTAAAAAAATTAAATTATCAATTATATTTATCATATTATTCATAATTTCTATTTTTATTTTTAGTTATTCTTCGTTTAATTTAAATAATTTTAATTTTCATTGTCTTTTATCTCAAATTCATCTCTCTCGTATCTATCACTCAATTCAAATACAACCTACATGTATAATATATTCTTTTTCTTTAACCTTAGTTTGTATGTATTATTTATCATTGCTTCCTTATTGTTAAGTTAGACAATAGTTCATGAAAAATTTTAAGAGCTGAAAACTAAATGTGTAAAGGATATTAATTAAAAACTAAAAACATTTTTTTATAAATTAATTACGAGAGAAAAGTAAATTTAATTGAACTTTAAATTCTCTAGAATGCTATATCACCTATTTTTCGTGATTTTTGTAAGAAAATATGAATCTTTTTTTTTATTGTAAAAAACATTATACTACTTTTTAAAATTATATTAATTGTCACTTTTTTTTTTCAAACTTTGTGTATTATAAATTTTATTAGTAATTATTATTTTTTTCACAAAATACACATGCAGATAATGTTATTGAATATAATCACGATTTAAATTATTCAGTTTCGTAATTAATTTTTAACAATATTTAAATTTATTATATTATTAATTAATTTAATTGATTTTACAACAAATTTTAATAAAAACTAAAATATTTGTTTTTCTCTAAAAGATATTAAAAATTCTTAGTTATGTAATTCATGGTCAAGAATTATAACAATGATAATGTAATAAAACAAAATTGCATGATAATTTAAGATTTATAATTTAGAACTTTTGGTATTAAAATAAAATTTGGACCATAAAAATAACTTTTAACATTTGGTAAGATATATTGTTTTTTTATGGTCAGTTAAAACAGTATGTGACCGTGTAAATATAAAAACACACACACTCTCTCCGTCCTTATTTGTTAGGTCTTTTAAAATAATTATTATTCCTTTTTAAAAAAAAAAAAACTCATTTGTACTTGAAGTAATTATTTTTATTACTATATATATAAAAAGACAAGAAAAAGAGTAAATAAGAAAAAAAATTTAAAAATTAAAATACGTCATTGACAGTATTTCAAAATAATAAAATAATGTGTATGGATAATAAATGGGCAGAAACTACTTAATTACTCACAATTCATCAGAAATAAACAAACCTTTAAAATTCATTATATTAATTAATAACATTATTATTTTATTAAAATGAAATTGTTGAGATGGAGGTGTAAAAATATGATTTTCAACTTCCAAACAATGACATGATAGCAAGGTTGCATAGTCATCTCCGACAACTAAGAATCTAATTTCCCACCAATAATTTCATCCACAAACGATTGGATATTTCGGTCCGACGAGCCACCGTGAGCCACCGCTTCTCTCGCGGCCCGTTTCAGCTCCGACGCGTTTCTCTTGAACTCCTCCGCCGCAAGAACCTGTTCAAAAGCCCGTTCCACTTCCTCCGTCGCCACAAACCCATCACTCCCCGGCGTGAGCCGAACCCCCAAACGAAACACATCGGAAACCAGTTTGGCGTTTGTGGGTTGGTCGGTCCACTGAGGCCAAGCAATCATGGGCGTGCCCGTGGTTATGGCTTCCAACATGGAATTCCACCCACAGTGCGTTAAGAAACAAGCTATCGCAGGGTGACTCAACACCTTGGTTTGCGGGCACCACGGCACCACCATGCCCTGTTCTTTGCTCTCTTCAACAAACCCTTCTGGCAGCGGAACCGCTTCCTCTCCTTCTTTATTCTTAATCACCCAGAGAAAAGGTCTGTTACTGTTCTTCAAAGCTTTCGCTATGCTCTCCAGTTGCTTAGCGGTAAACACAATGATACTCCCAAACGAGACGTATATAACCGAAGAAGGAGGTTGGTGGTCGAGCCACTCCATGCACGAGTCCTGTGGTTTCCACATTTCGATTCCCACATCTTCGTTTTCGTCTTGGCCAAGTAAGGAGGGAGGGACTAGTGGACCAACAGGTGTTATGGGGCATAACTCAGCCATGGAATCTATTACATCTTTCTCCAACTCGTAGAAAGAGTTTGCGAGTACCCACTTCAGCTTTTTCATGTGTTGGACCATCTCCGCCAGCACCTTGGGCATGCTTCCAAAAGGGTTTGATGGGAGAACAAAAGAAGGAAGGTCTTGGGGTTGTAGCAATGGAAGACCGGGTAACTCGACAGCCATTGAAGGGTTTTCGAGAGTGGGGAATTCGTTTAAGTTGTTGTAGAAACGGTAGTATATGGCGTAGAGAGCGCAGGGTTGGATCCAGAGACATGCACAAGGGATGTTGTAGTTGGCAGCTACGTCTGCAACCCATGGGACAAAGGGATTGTTGATGATGCAAGCGAGTTTCTTGGAAGTGTTAAGGAAGTGCTTTTCTATGACGTTGGAGAGGTTAACCGGTCCGAATTTTCCTATGAGTTCCATGTAAGTGTCGAGGTTGCCCTTTTGGCCGATTTGAAAGCCATCGGCGAAGAAAATGATTTCGATTCCGTTGGTAGTGATGGAAGTGGGGACGGTGGCGTCGTGTGCGGTGGAGGATTTGAAGACGCGGTGGTAAACTAACTCGGTGGTGGCAAGGGTGACGTGGAGGCCTCGGGTTAGTAGGCTTTTGCCTAGCCTAAGCAAAGGGTTGAGGTGGCCTTGGGCTGAGAAAGCGACCAGAAGCACGTGAAGCTCTTCCTGGGTTTTGTCCTTGGAAGCCATGGAACTTGGATTCACAGTGAGTTATCGAAAACGGTGTGTCTCTCGAGGAAATGAGAGACGTTGAAAAAGTACAGTGCAATAATCTCCATTTATAATCCCTGACTACTGTAGAGTTCTTGCCCTGCACGGGTCAATGCGCACATAGAAATAGAAATCGACAAATAATTACCAATTCAGACTATGCCCGACCAATAGAATGTCTTACCCCACACGGAGAAATGCATAGGTAGAAATTTTATGAAAAAGGAAACTTTAAAAACCAATATAATAATATAATATAAACTATTATAAGTGAAAGTTATCATTTGTTATAAAAACAAGAGAATGAGCTTTGAAGATGACGACATATTAACATTGTTATTAATTCGTAAGGACACAATGTATATAACCCAAAATTAAGATTTAATATATCAGAACTCATTCATTGGTTAAAATTCTGCACAGGGCTTAAGTAACATGACATAAGTAAAATAGCATAATATAATTTTGAAATCATCATTACCAGGTGCATGTGTTGGTTACTTGTAGAACATGATAAATTTGCAATGTTGTCCAATATATGTTTTTAATGAAGTGAAGTAAAATAAATGAGTATTAAGGGATTTGTGCTGAATAAGAGAGATTTGTAGGATTTGTAACTTCTTAAGATGTGAAAAAAAAATTCAATGTGGCACATGTGTTATTATTATTATATTCTTTTATTAATTTTTATTATGCATGATCAATGATTAGTGTACATAATTGCAACAGTTAAAGATTGTCTAAAGTATGGGTTATTGAAGGGTTTATTGAAGAAGAAAGTTTGTATTCGATTATAATTGATTATGTATATATTTTTGTGGACATAATCGATTATCTAAGTTGTATAAAGAATTATGTATTTTTTCATAGATAATTTATTATCTATACATATGTATATTTTTCTATAAATAATCAACTATACCTGTAATTAATTATGTCTTTGGTTTTATGATTTTCGTTGATATATGAATTTTGTTTGAATTATTTAGAGTTTATATGCTTGTGTAAGTTGATTGTGAAGGTGAAGTTGAGGTCGAAAAGAAGAACTCCAAAAGTTTGGATAACTATTGTGTGTCACTTGTGGGCATGGTTATTTTATTTCATGATAGAAAATCTGGTAGTTTGTGTAAGTATAGGTTATTTGTTGGTCAAGTATCATGTTTGATGTTGTGGTGCTGTTCTTGGTGTTCTTAGTTTGCTGATGTTGGTGGCTGATATTATTCTTAGTTTGGTAGAATTGGTGATTCTGGTTGTTAATTCATGATTTTGAATAATTTAGGAATTTTATTTATTTTATATTTTTATTTAAGTAATATTTTTAGGAATTTATGAGTTTTATTTATTAAAGATTTTAAATAATTTAAAAACGTTATTAATTTTACATTTTTATTTATTTAAGATTTAGAACATAGTAAGACATTATTTATTATTTTATTTAAGTAAGATTTTGAGAGTTTTACTTTTTTAAGATTTTTAATAATTTAGGTATGTTATTTATTTTATATTTTTATTAGGTAAGATTTTAAATAATTTATCATTTTAATTTATTTAGAATTTTAATTAATTTAGAAATGTCATTCATTTCATATTTTTATTTAAATAATAGTTTTAATAATTTACGAGTCTTATTTAATAAAGATTTTGAATAACTTAAGAATGTTATTTATTTTAATTTTTACTTATTTAGAATTTTGAACATCGTCGGATGTTATTTATTTTATATTTTTATTTAAGTAAAATTTTGAACAGTTGAAAAGTTTTATTTATTTATGATTTTCAATAATTTAGGTATGTTATTTATTTTATATTTTTATTTAAGAAAGATTTTAAATAATTAGAATTTTTATTAATTTAGGAATTTTATTTATTTTATATTTTATTTAAGTAAGATTTTAATAATTTAGCATTTTGATTAATTTAGCATTATTATTTATTTCAATTTTTTATTTAATTAAGATTTTGAATAATTTAATAATTTTATTTATTCTATATACTTATTTATTTAGAATTTTGAATAATTTAAAAATGCTATTTTTTTCAAATTTTTATTTAAAGTAAAATTTTAAATAATTTATGATTTTTATTTATTTAGGATTTTAAATAATTTAGAAATATTATTTATTTTATATTTTTATTTAAATAATATTTTAAATAATTTAATAATATTATTTATTAAAATTTTTGAATAATTTAGTAAATTTATTTCTTTCGATTTTTAATAATTTAGAAATGTTATTTATTTTATATTTTTATTTAAATATGATTTTGAATAATTTAAAAACGTTGTTTATTTAAGATTTGGAATAATTTAGGAATTTTATTTATTTATAATTTTAAATAATTTAAGATTATTATTTATTTTATATTTTTATTTATAATTTGAAATAATTTAGAAATGTTATTTCATACTTTAACTTAAGTAAGATTTTGAATAATATAAAATTTTTGTTTATTTAGAATTTTTAATAGTTTAAGAATATTATTTATTTCATGTAAGTAAGATTTTGAATAATTTAGAATTTTTATTTATTTAGGAAGATTATTTATTTAACATTGTTATTTATTTAAAATTTTGAATTATTTAGAAATGTTATTTATTTTTATTTAAGTATGATTTTGAATAATTTAATATTTTTATTTATTTATGGTTTCGAATAATTTAGAAATGTTATTTATTCTAGACTTTTTATTGAAGTAATATTTTTAATAATTTAGAAATGTAATTTATTTCAAAATTTTATTTATTTATAATTTTTAATGATTTAAGAATGTTATTTATTTTATAATTTTATTTAAAATAAATTTGTAATTATACATTTTCATCAATTTAAAAATAAAAATTTATCAATCACACTAAAAAATAACTATATTTTATTTTAAATTATTTTAAAGCAAAAGATAAATTTAGAATCTTATAATTTTATCAATTAAATGAAATTAAAACATAATCTCACATATCACATCACTCATAAATTTTTATAAATATTTTCTTTATTTTTTAACATTTTTCCTTAATTCTAAACAACCTCACTTTCACCTATTAAATTTATCATTTTTCACTCTTGAAATCGCTTTAGTGCGTGTGTACTTTTTGTGTGTTGCTTTTTACTTTTCATTATATATATATCATGACATGAATAAGAAAAAATTGAGTTTTTTTTATAAACTAATAAAATTGAATTTGGATGTTAGCTATGATCAGCTATGTTATCAAGATTCATGTGAAATCATTATAAATGTGTGAGAAGTGTATTCAAAGAAAAGAAGTTCAAAATATTTGTATGCATAATTGGTCCATAGATATCATAAACATGTAGTTAAAAGAAAAATGAATTATAAGTTTGTTCATAAGGTGAGAATATACCTATTGAGGTTAGGATACACCTATAGAGAATATACTTCACATCATCTTTAGTCGACGTGGGATCTCTCACCCCCCGTCACGTCGAGACTTATATGTAAGAGTGATTCAATAATAGTCTGACAGCTGGTGGCCCGATAGACCCAACAACCTTATTAAGACAAACTCTAATACCATATCAGAAGTGAACTTTAAGTCTAACTCAACCTTACAAAACCGGCTTGTCAGATAACATTTGTATCTATTTATAAACTATTGAAATGTCTAATCTCTAGTCAACGTGGAATCTTCAACCGAATATATAAGGATAATTTCCAATACTTTTATTTAGTTTTGATTTTCTTTATTATTCAATATATATTCATATGATTATATTGATGTATGTATAAAACCACTAAAATTATTTTAGTAATGAAGAATCTCGGAGCAAAACAAAAATTACAAGAAAAAATATATTAAAAGTCATTATCATTTTGCAACCCATTTTTTATTGAGAACATATCTAATAGATAAAAGAAAATTTTGTACAATATTATATAGAGTTAATCATATAAGTCGTTATAAATTAATTGTAATTTTTTGTAAAAGATATTAAAGTATGTCACTCTAAAATAATCTAAAATTATTGATTTAGGAATTCATCATTTTATTCAAAGCAAACTGAATGAACCACAGAGAATATTATAGTAGCATGAAGCCATCAATTATTTGGAAAGGAAAAGGGCTGGGAGACGGCTTAAGATCTAAAGCCATCAATGATCACACTGTTAAGAGGAAAGATGTTCACTGAACAAGCACACAAAGACAACGTAAACAACATAATACAAATTACAGCAAAAGTAAAAGCTTCAGAAGAGTGGTAACTTTGCTGGTTGTGAAGCTTTAATTTGTGGAGTTAAGGGCAACTATGCCCTGGTCCGCAGGGGCTAGGACCACTTTCGGCCACGACCTTCTGTGCATGACCTTCCACGATCAAGCCCTTCAGCAGGTGTGATGGCTTCAGAAAGGTTCTCTTTGGTTTTAGATTAGCATCTCCCTGCACCATGCAAGAGAAAGAAAGAAAAATAAGAAAGAAGCCTAAGCATTGGAGTTTTCCTGCCATGATGAGAGTGTATAAATGCTGCTTCAAGCAAATCAGACAAGCCAAATATTTGGAGGAATATTGTGATTTTGCTTGTTCAAAATAACTAAGCTTCACTTCTATTTATAGTCTTCTCTGAGGAACTTTGATTCCCTTTTATCTCCCAGTAAATACTATAATTATTAGCTTGTAATTATTATTTTTCCCACCACTGTTCCACAGCTTTTTTTTTTCCGCACATATAATTAATATAAATCAAGTAATCAAACGATTGTACTTATATTTACAATAAATATAATCATACCATTAAGAAACTTAAATACGTTTTGTTCAATAAATTGGGATATTTTCCATCTAAACAATGTTAGTGACTCTAGTTATGTGACAAACTTGTGGAACTATGGTGGTATACCATTTATTTCTTAAATTTAATTGAGTGGTACATTTTTTTAATTTATTAAAGATTTAAACATATTTTTAGTTTTCAAAATTAGATATTTAATTAGATTTTGATCCTTTTATTAAAAAAATATATTTTTTAATTATTTTTTTGTAACATTATTTTTAGTCATTAAAAAACTGAAGGATTAAAAAAATAAATTTTAAAAAAAGAAATACTAATTTCACTATGAAAGGTTGAAAGTATATCCAAATCTTAAAAAAAAAACTATAATATAATCTAATTTTTGGACGTGATTATTTCAATAAATTAAATTTTAAAGGCATGCGTAATACTCATTTAATAAACCAGTATTACAGTAGAATATTTTTAGTCAAAACTACTTTTTTTTTCTCTATATAGAAGCATTAACTCATGAATTTTCTAACAAAAAATTCATTTACTTCAATAATTGGTCTCAAATCTAAAAATATTTTTCATTTTGGATTAAATAATCATGTACATATAAGTTCTAACAACAGAGTTTAACTTTTGTACATATAAGCATAAATATACTTTACAGTTCAGTTAATTATAAAACATTGTTTAAGTGTGTGTAAAATAGTTATTAATGTAAAAATTGATAAATTTATCATAATGATTATATATGATTAGATTATATGTAAAAATAGTTTACTCAACGCGTTTGAAATTATAAATTCCTAATAATATTTATTTAACATATTCGTAATTTATGTCATTTACTAAAATATTATAACTCAGATAAAGTTTCATTGAATAATTATGTATAACCTGTGCATGCCACGAGTTGCATAAACTAATAAAACTAAATTTACCATTTTCTAAAAAATTTGAAAATTTATCATATTCACCCAATCATATTAAAGTTACAAACAACTGCTTTACTTTATCATCTCCAGAAGAAAAAGGAAACGGCAGAATTATTTTTTTTGTCAATTCAATACTTAACTGAATCACGGACCATCATAATTTAATTGTACGATTATAAATAATATTATTAGTTTTTCAATTTTTATTTTTTAATTTATTTTTAAATAATAATTACATAATAAAATATGTAAAACAATAATTCCCTAAAAAACCTAATAAATATGGTTAGAGTGAAGACGAAAAATTCTGCTATAATATACATAAAATTAAATAAGAACAAAAACTAAGAGTGAAAAAATATTTAAGAAAAAAAAAAGAATACATACATTTTATATCATCTTTATCAATATTTTGAAATTTCTTCTTAATTTTATAACTAATATAGTTAATTGTGATTTAATACATTAGATTCTCGTTAGGGCATAGTTGATGTATGCATAATTATTCTCTCTTGACTAATTATTCCATAAGAAATCAAACAAACTCTTAGTTATGAATTAATCCGTCTAACCTCTATTGTGTAGCATAATGTGGTATAATAATTGATGTTATTGGCAACCATCATCCTCTCAACAATTGTGCAAGTGATAATAGAACTCTTAACCTTGATTTTAATATTAAATCTTAAATTAATGTAATGATTAAAAGTTGTAATTATAATCAAAGTGCAACTTTTTATAGTTAAGAATCAATAATTAAGGTGCAACTTTTGTTACTAGACAATTTATCCACAGTGCATCATAAAATCAAGAACAAACATATATTAAAAGTTAAAACAGTTCTAAAAAGTGAATAATAAATATTATTGGAAATAAACACAAATAAAGAAGAGTAAAATACAAACATAAGCTAAGTCAAATATCTAGAGAAAAATTAGGTTAAAATATAAGAAAATGAACAAAATGATGTATAATTGAATGGTAAATTAATCAAATTATTCAAAATTTAATCTTTTTGAATCAAACACCATTAGGGAGACAATCATTAGAAGAACAAATTGTTCAAACTCAAATTGAGTGAAATTGATGAAATATTCACGTTAAGGAGGGAGGCTAATGCATTCTCTGAAGTATATAGTTAGATGCAGTGTATAATGTATACCTTTTCCAGTAACATGAACCAGTTCATTCTTCCTTTCACCATTCCAGAAGCCACCAGTTTGGTGGATAACCAATCTGCATGTTCCAGAAGGAGGCTTCACGTATTGTATCTTTCAGTGTACTATTATGGAACAAGTATTTTGCATTCGTGGCTATTCATCAATATATGCTACCTCGTTACATCTTAGAATAATTGTAATCTTGTGAAGGATTGCACATTGTGTTCTAAATAACACTGTAGTTGTAGGTTGCTTTCAAACTACTATTTCGCGTGGAGTCAACTGTACCATTTCCCACCCATTTTGTTTTGTCTAGTAGTACCTTTCACAGCAGCCGAAAAAGATAGCCTGAAAATACTTACTAGAATGGCCAAAGTATAAAAGTGGTTAAAGTTAAACTGAACAAGCAGAATAATACTTTGCCAAATCTTAAAAAAAATACACCCACTATAATAATATAATAATTTATATAAAAAATTTTAAGTTAAAAAATAAAATAAATATAATTAAATATTATCACTTTAAGTTCTCAAATCACTGTATTTTATTTGGTGGATGTGAAAATATTATCACAAAAAAGTATAGGTTTTTTTTTTGGAAAACTTTGACATTCATCTAAAAATTACACTAACATCTATTTTATTAATATGATGATATATATTGATATTTTAAGTTAAAAAAATAAAATCTTTGTTTTCAGTTCATTTTATTACAAAGTTTATTTTTGTCTCTAAAATTCAAAACCATCATTTTTAATCTCTAATATTATAGAATATTAATTAATTTTTATGTGTTGAGCAAATAATTAAATGATAATTTCAATGATGGATATAATTAATTACTAGTTATTTGTTACAAGTCTCATTTAAAATAAAATATATTTTTATTACCTGTTTTGTTGCCTATTACGCATATACTTTAAAAACATTCAAAATAATTTATATTTGCAGGAATTCATAAATAATTTTTATTTTCAGTTTTTTGTAAATTTTAAATATTATTTAAAATTTATTTTTTGAAATATAAAATCAAATAAAAAAATAATCTATCTAAATAAAACTACATTATAAAATATTAATATAAATAAAATTAATTTAAAAGAATTCAAATAAACTACATCACAAAATTTAAGTTTAAACAAAATTATTCTTTCTCAAAATAAATTTAAATTTCTAAATCCAAATAAGAACATAAATTTATAAAATTAAATTGTAAATAGAAGAGTGATTAGAATCACCCTTCTCGTTGATGCTTTGTTCAATGAATGAATATGTGGGAATGAAAAATGATAAAATTATTTTGATTATGAGTTATTATTTTAAAATTGTATTATTATCATTATTTATGATTTTTTAATTGCTATTTGTATTTTATGAATTTAGTTTAATTATTCCGGTTATTATTATTTTATTAATATTATAATTATGCTATATTTAACATATCTAACGTAATCGATTATCTATTCTTTAATTATGTTATATGTATATATGAACTCAAAATAAAAGTACATAAGCAAATTCTTCACAAATTATTGTATTTTTCTTTATTTCAACTTGTTTAGCGAGGTAGTTAATAGAGGTTACTCGCTCTTTTTTTCCGTACCCACATCCTTTCCAATCACTGGGAACAAATAAACATTAATGTTGTAAATCAATCTGGATGAAAAGTAAATCACAGGAAACAAAAATACTGTAAAAAAAATTTTGCGGTTATTGACAATTAATAAATTATAAAAAAAAAATAAAAGAATATTTTAAACTTAATAGCAAATAATATCAATATAGATAAACTCAAATGTCTTTGATGTATATCTCTTTCTATTCTATTTTTTTTTCTTTAATAGCATGTATAACATTAAAAAAGAACAGCACAATTAGTTACCAATCAATTTGAAAATATATTTAATAAAAAGCATTTTATTCTCTATAGCACCACAATACTTCATATAATGGCACAAAGTTTTCAATTTAATTTAAATATTTGATTCACTAAAGTTGATAGTCTTTATTGTTAACTATTCTCATTATTTATTTCTACTCCCTTCATTTTTCATCTTTCTTTGTTTCTGGAAATGTTTAGAGAAAAATTATTGAAAGTGTGTATAAAAAAATAAACAAAAATAAATTTGTGAAACTTGTAAGTTTGAACTAACCCTACCTCACATATATAAACGAAATTTAAGTATTATATATCAAGAATATTATAAATTAAATTACATAAATATTATTATTTTTATTTTCTTAAAAAATATATAGAGAGACACAGGATGCCTCTTTATATATATATATA
>Ga0209489_106287_pt1 | contig 19304 bp, 18 predicted proteins | sample SiratrowhiteBW_FD_187527 | JGI IMG/M metagenome (GOLD analysis project Ga0209489, IMG submission 187527) | Root nodule microbial communities of legume samples collected from California, USA - Siratro white BW (SPAdes) (version 2) | ecosystem: Host-associated > Plants > Roots > Nodule | place...
GAATGTCCCACATTTCTTTGGCTGAACTGCATTGAGATACTCTAAAGAACTCATCAAGATTTAATGCAGAAGTTATAATATTTTTAGCAACACAATCATACTGCATTTTCTTGTTCTCAAGATCAGTCAACTCATCAAAACACTTAGCAGTAGACACACCATCAACCACATGCATAGGAATGAATGGACCATTTACTATGGCATTCCAGATTCCACGGTCAATAGACTCAATGAAGATTTTCATTCTCACTTTCCAGAATTGATAGTTTACCCTAAAAACATAGGTGGTCTATTAATAGAGGCACCTTCAGCAAAAGGTAACTTGTTCTCGGCCATGGATCGAAATCTTGACTAGGATTCAAGATCCTAGCTCTGATGCCAATTGAAAAATAAGGTTTAGATCGAGTTCAAGAGGGGGGGTGAATTGAACTTCGAAAATTTTTCGCAAATCTGTTTTATACTTGAAGTAGAGAATGAAAATTCTTTATTAAATCGATTGAGCTGTGTAATTCTGAACTGTCAGGTAAACAATCGATTGAGCACAGCGGAATATATCAGAGTTAAACCCAAAATTCAGTTAAACCCAGAAATCAAATAAACCCAGAAATCAGTTTGCAGTGTAAGATTGTGCTAACCCAGATTTAATATGTTCAAACACAATCCAATATATTACACACAATCCAAAATCACAGTTGATTATGCAAACAGATGTTCAGAGTATGATTAACAGTATGAACTGATTTTAATCTAGTTAGTTTTAAAGATGGCAGCAGTGAATAAAAGCAATCAAGAAGAGTAGGGAGAAAAGCAAGAACACAGAATTTTTATCCTGGTTCACCCTTTCACAAGGGCTACGTCCAGTCCTTTGCAAACTAGCAAAGATTTCCACTAAAACAGATCACAAGATCAGTTTACAACCCTTGCTCACAGCAAGTTACAAACTGCCTCCAGCAGTAAACCCACACCTCACTAAACCCCTCAGCTTGTGTGTACCCAGTGCAGAAACCCACTGCACCACAACACTTGCAGTCCGTAAGCAACACTGCTCCCAACAGCACTCACCCTCTACTGAACCCTTCAGCAAATGCGAGACCAGTGCAGAACCCACTGCACCAACTCAATTACAAACCCAGTAATTGAAAACAGCAAACAGATTGCAATTCAACAGAATCAAAGAAGATAACAGAATGCTTCTACACAAAATAGATTACACAGAATGAAGATCAGGTGCAGAAGACTTAGCTTTGTTCCAGAACCAAAGTAGCAATAACCTCCCTTCAAGGATGCTTCAAAGATTCACGTTCTTGGAGGTTTCTTGATTTCAAAAGCTTTGTACAAAATGATGATTGCACTAAAGGGGCAATATCTCTCTTAGTAAAACTCAAGGAATGCTTTTCAAAAGTATTAGCTTTGATAATTCTGAAAGTGATGATTCTTATTCCTTTAAATACCCAAAATCAGTTTTAAAAACTTTTTAGCTGTCAAAATTCAATTAATTGAACAAACCATTCAATAAATTGAATTTGACCGTTAGTTTGACCCAATCAAAGTTTTCAGTTGTAACAGCCATAACTATATTTCTGTTGTAACAGAAATAACTGTCACATTTAATCGATTGTTTTGAAAATCCAATCGATTGAAAACCGTTTTCCAGCAAAAACATTTTGGGTTATTTTTATTAAAAACAGTTTTAATAAAAATCTTTGTGAATCTTTTTAGCACCTCAGAAGTGATGATTCATGCCACAAGTGATTTAGGACTAAGCCAATCACCAACACACAAACCCACCTAAGGACCAAGACCTAAACACCCAACTATCTTGATGTTGGCACAAAGTCTTCTCTTGAATAATTCTGGTCCAGGTTAGTTCCAGCAGATTCTTCATGAGGCAGTCTTCATCAGCTTCATATGCTAAACCTTGGTGCTCACAATATTGACTTCATCAAATCACGTGCTTAGCCTTGGTGCTAACATCATGTACCATTTGTGAGGTAAACACTAGTAATACTACACCAGGTTTAACTAATGTGCTAGAATTCACAAGTGCAACCATAACAAGTATTCTTAAAGCTAACGCAGTTGATTTGTAGGTTGTTGAAATTTCTAAACCAGTGTCATCTATCCAACCACCATTGAAGGAGTTGGAACCATTTTAATCCCTAATTTAACTGATTCTAACACTAATTTTCCTTGTGATTTATGTTGTGATCCATCTATTTGTAGTAAATGTGCTAAAATAAATAAGTTCTTAACCATTCATTGCGAAGAATCTAAAATAGGTTTGAAATGGAACTATCAGCAGAGTGATATTTTAGTTTATACGGTGCAACAAATTTCATTAGAGGAGAAGCAAAGGCTGCTTGTGATCCATGTAAATGATGACAATTTAGAAGAGGATGCCACTGTTTTTTCATGTTTAAGGTTGCGTAGATGTCCTCCTACACAACCACCACCACCTCCTAAGGTAACACCCGTTCCGTTATCTACCACACCTAGACCATCTAATCAACCCTTCCACCACATGCTGCGACCCATAGATGGTCCCTTACCACTTTCTCACCACTCCTCTTAATATCTACTGGGCTATTCATGGAAGCATTTTATCCACCACATTCGCCACCCTGAAACCTTTGATTCTTACCTTGCTACACTTAGGTTCCTTACAACAAGTGTCCTCACTATTTCACAAGGTTTTGTATGCATTGGTTAGGCCTTCTAATGAGTATAAGAATAATCCATGTGTCATACTACACAAAGGACCTTAGTTTTTACTGTAAAGGAGATGGTTGAGAAGAGTAGTTGTAGTTCTTCTTTTCCCTCAAGCTTGCGAGGGAGTTTTTTTTTTTTTTTCCTACTTTTATCTTACAAGTTTATTTGATTGTTTTTACATTGAAGACAATGTCTGCTTTAAGTGTGGGGGAGGAGATTTATAGTTTAGGAACTATTTTTCTTTCTTATTTTTCTCTTACATTCTTATTCTAATTTCAATTTTGTTTTCATTTTTTTATTTTACACTTTATGTTGTTTCTCAAATTGTTGAAGGAAATTTTGTGAAAATGATCTAGGAAAGACTTTGGCTAGGAAAGACTTGATACTTTAGAATGTCCAATCATGACTCACCTCTCTTTCCTTGGAGTTTACTTGGTGAAATTTCAACATCTTTTCTTTAAAAATAAATAAATAAATATTGTTCTAATTTTTTTTATTGCATAATAAAAAGATTTTCTACATATTTTAGTGGATTTGATGGAGCGAATAGTGGCTGCTAGTTTTGTAATTACAAAAAAATGGATTCTTGAATGGTGTTGTTAGAATTCTCTGGAAATTGCTAAATAAGTTGGTTTTGAAAATTATTAGGTTGAATCTTGTATCCCTAGTGAGATTTTTAGACTTTTTTATAGATCGTCTAAATGTCTGTCTAATGTTCTTTCTAGTGTGTTTTCATTCTAGTGTGTTCTTTCTAGTTTTGTTAAATTTATAGTAGTGTTTGCTTGCATGAGTGCTGAGTATATATACAAACCTAAAACACTTGAGAGTTGGAGAGTTATTTTGAGAAGATTTTTTCATTCTTAATTCATTCATTTAATTTAAATTACCTTCTTGTTTATTGAGATACAGAGTTTTCCATTCATACTTTTCTTGATTCCTTAATTTTTGGAATGTCGTATTTTTCTAGCTCATGTATATTCCTTGAGTCTACTGTTGTTTTGCTTTAAATGAGTATATTTTTATTCATACTTAGACTATTTTACCTTGACTTTCTTAGACATTAATTGAGAATAAATTTATTGTTTTAAATAAGATTTACCCAATCATGATTAATTGGACCTTAATTGAGATTATTGGTTAAATTTAATTTTAAACATATTCTCTCACTATCGGCTCTAAATCCAATCAAATCTTTTGCCAATATATTATTCAGATTCTCTATAAAGATGATCATCTCCAATTTTTAATTGATTTAGAGCCAATCTCCTTTAAATATTCATGGATACGGAAGCAATAAACTGAAACCAGAAACATTTTCAAGAAACTCAGAAAACAATTGAGTAAACATGAAAATAGTATATTCAAACAAACATTCGCTTTAGTTAGAAAAGATTCAGTTAATTGTTAAAACATAGTCAAAATCATCAAGAACTCAATTCAAGAAAATTCAATAACAATCAGATATACAGTTCAGTAAGGTTTTGATTACCAATAGTAAAAGTAATTCTGGTTAAACAAGATTCAGGAAAGATTAATTGTTTTAAGAACATAAAACTTCCAGAATTGCAAGCAAATATACAGTAACCACAATTAACTAATAGATACAAAATCAAGAAGTGATCAAGAAGAGAGAAAGAAAGATCAAGAACACAAAATTTTATCCTAGTTCACCCTTCCTTAAGGGTTACGTCCGGTCCTTTACAAACTAGCAAAGATTTCCACTAAAAAGATCTTAAAGATCAGTCTCACACAATACAACACTTTCACCTCGCAAGCAAACCCTACTCCCAATAGTAACCTGCCTATTGAACCCTACAGTAGCAATTTAACCAGTGTAGAACCTACTGTACTATCCAGTTACAATCACACACCTATGTAATATGTAAGAACAACTTAACAGTACACGAAATTTCAATGAATAGACCAAACCAAACAGTGATTCTACTCAAGATAGATTACAAAGATATCAAGAATAAAGTAGAAACACTTAGCTCTGCATAAGATTACTGTTACACGAATTCATTATCAAAGTAATGCTCTAAGATTAGTGTTCTTGAGATGAAATGATTAGCACATTTTTCTCTATGAAAATTTCACAATATTTGCATAGAATAAAAATCAATAATTGTCAAACACGGGCCTCTCCTTTATATGGAAAAACTATTTTAAAAATATGTTAAAACTTCAGTCGATTGTAATAACTATTCAATCAATTACACTTCTCTGAAACAGAAACATTAATATGTTTAGAATAAAACAGTTTAACCATTTTCTTTCTAACACATTGTTATTTGAAAACTTTGATTAATTTTACTGAACAATTTTAACTTTGGAACTTATTATGACTTATGAAACATGCAACATATGATTTTATATCAAGATCAAAACTCACACACAATCACAAAGCCTAAGTATAGGACCAAAAGCTTCATCAAACTTCGTGGTTCTCTTTGCAGTCCTCTTAGTTCTTTAGACTTCATTCACTTGTTGATTTCATGAAATCCTCTAACAACACTTGGTGCTAACAATCTCCCCCAATTTGATGAAAGTAAACAATTGTGTGTTAACTTACATCTCTTCAATCTTGAATAAACTAAACTCTAGAATGGTTAATTAGTAATCTGTAAATTCATCACAAGAAGCAGCATAGAAATAAAAACAACAAACTGAAACAGACAGAACAACAACAATAGTACCCTATGCATCTAATGCACACACCACCAATACCAAGAACCAACACAACCAACACACCAGACCTACTTCTCCCCCTTTGCATTCATCAAATTGAGATGAAGAACAAAATATGCAAGAAATAGCTCATTCACCCGGGTTTAGAACATCTAGCCTAATTTAAATTGCACATCCTCAAGGGTGCCTTTGATGTTCTGAAACCTTGTCTTGCACTATTAATGATGACTTCTTTCCTCTTCGTGCATTGTATGCAATTGTGTCATCATTCGTTCCTCAAAACCAGCAAAGTAGTTTTCATATCCACTAGGTGGAGCATTAATCATGGGATCATCTTGTCCCTCATCAGCATCAGCAACATCGTTTTCTTCTTCTTCAGCAAGTTGTTCATCAGCACTATCGTAGTCAACTTTGCATATCCGTTGATCATCATTGACTTTGATAAGTCCTATCTTGCTAAGTGTTGTTGTAGTGACTTCATTCTGTGCTTTGACCAGTTCCACCACTTCTCCATCAGTGTCAATTTCAAAGTAGTCAATGAAGTGTGATATGAGAACAACATAAGGGATCCTGAATTCGACCTTCCTCCTTATTTTGATAATGTGTTCCTTGATGACACTGACCCAATTAACTTTGATCTTTCCCATCAGGAAGTACATGAGCATAAGGTCTTCTTCAGTGAACACATCATGGTTGAATCCCCTTGGTGTCAGCAACCAAATCACAATGAAGGCAAGGATTCTTGGCATGACAGAAAGCTCTTTAACTGAGTAACTCCTGGACTCAGTGTTCTGGTACCTCAAGCAGGACCTGAAAAATTGTGGCTTATTGAATCCTTCTAGACCAACTTCATGGCTTCTTCCAACTGGGATTCCAGCATTTCATAGTCCAGCAACAGCAAGCCAGACTTCATGATTTATGCAAATGTCGACTCCCTTAACTTGTGAATAGATTGTTTCCTCGTTATACCACATGTTTGTGAGAAACACTTTGACTAAAGCAAGATAGACATTCCCTGATAGTCTTACAAATTTCTCCAACTTTTGAAATCTTAAGGCTTCTCTAACCTCGTCCAGATTCTCCTCCTTTAACCATAGCATCCTCAGAAACTTAGGATCTATTATAGATTTCTTGCTATAATCTCTATGAAACCCTTGCATGCTTTCATGATTTCCCACGAACCATCTCTCTAGATAATCAATTTCATTGGATTCTGAAGGCTCCGCATTTTTGACATAAGCTCTTTTTTTGCACTTCTTTGGTGTTGAAGAGGAGGGCATTTTAAGGGATGGTGAATATTGGTTTATTTGATGTTTTACAATTACTGAATATGCAGAATGCTACTAAGTGAAGTGTGTGATCAAGTGGTTGCTTATGATGCTATTTATAATAAAATCTATCACATATAAGACAAATTTGAAAATTCAAACCATTTCTTGTGTAGATAATTCACGTATGCAATGCATTGAAAGACAATTAAGCAAAATCTTTTCAGTTTAGATTCAGTAAGCAATAAATTGTCACATATTTTACTTAGTTTTAGAATTTGTTGCAGCTTTTGACTTGTTGACTTCCAATGGATTTATGACATGTGGTGCTAAGTGGTTTATCACTCCTCACATGCGCTATGTATTGGATGCCAACTCAGCTCGGTCAAGTTTTTTCATTTGACTTGGAATCTGCAGTGGAATCTTTACCTTCCCCATATAACAATATTCCTCATAACAACTTATTGCCCAGGGGATCATAAACCTCCTTGTTCAGCATTTTCTCGTCCCATTCAATTAATAAGCATTTAAACAGGATCAGATATTTCATATCAATTATAGTGGGTTCAGATAAAATTTAGTAAATTGTCTTTATTCATTGATCATACCAATATTGCATAAAATATAACTAAGAATCAACTTTTTATTGGTTGATTGATTTATTTAACATTTTTCAAATCAATAATCCCCAGTTCATTTCTAAGAAGATTAAATCTCTCTTTATTAAGAGGTTTAACAAATTGAATTATGCGATCACCTTTACTCACATGATCTCTTATAAAGTGGTTGCGTATTTCAATATCTTTAGTCCTGGAATGTTGTATATGATTCTTTGTTAAGCTTATTGCACTAGTATTATCACATATTAATGGAATTTGAGACAAATTTAGACCGAAATCACTAAGTTGTCGTTTGGTCCATGAACTGTGTGCACAATAGCTTCCAACTACAATGTATTCTGCCTCTGTAGTAGATAATGCCACACAAGATTGTTTCTTACTATACCAAGATATTAAACTTGATCCTAATATCTGGTCTACTAGCAGTCAAGTAGAGTAGTGATCCTGAGTCCTTTATATTTTGTTTGATAAGCTTTGACTCCCTTTTTATCATTGTCTAAGTAGCATCCAGTAGCAATAGATGTGGTTGTTTCTTTGCAATTCTCCATATCAAATTTCTTCAACAGCTCTAGACAGTATTTGGATTGACTAAGAAATGTACCATGTTGAAATTGCTTTATTTACAAGCCAAAGAAATAATTGATTTCTCCCATCATGGACATCTCAAATTCTCCCTGTATAGGTTTAAAAAACTACTCACATAAAATTTCATTAGTTAAACCAAATATAATGTCATCAACATAAACTTGAACCAGTATAATTTGATGGTGTGCTTTCTTAATGAATAAAGTCTTATCCTTGAGAAAGAAGAAACATACTCAACCTCTCATACCACTATCGAGGTGCTTGTTTCAACCCATACAAAGCTTTCTTTAGTTTAAAAGGCATGATGTGGATACTTATGATCTTCAAATCCAGGGGGTTGACTCACATAGAATTCTTCATCAATGTATCCATTGAGACAAGCACTTTTGACATCCATTTGGTACAACTTGAATCCATTCATACAAGCATATGCTAACAATAATCTTACTACTTCTAATCTGGCCACTGGTGCATAAGTCTCTCAAAAATCTATTCCTTCCTCTTGGTTGAAACCCTTTGCAACCAATCTTGCTTTGTTCCTTACAAATTCCCTATTCATCCAACTTGTTCTTGAATACCCACATTGTTCCAATCACATTCATTTGTTTAGTTTTGGGAACTAGTGTCCAGACTTCATTTCTAGCAAACTGGTTTAATTCTTCATGCATTGCATTGATCCAGTTGCTATCCTCAAGTGCATCAACTACTGATTTGGTATCCACTTGTGATACAAATGCCATGTGCTCATAGAACTGATTCAATGATCTTCTAGTTGATACTCCTTTCTGAACTTGACCAATTATGTTGTCTAGTGAAAGGTTCTTGGGCACTCTCCATTCTCTTGGTAGTCCATAGTTAACTATTTTTTTACCAGTTTCAGGTTCAATTGATTGAATCAGTTTAATTGGTTGAATCTCTGGTAGTTTACTGGCTTCTTCTATTTTATTTTCCAGCCCAATATCAATTTGTTGTCTATTAGGAACCTCATCATCTACACCTGTCTTAGGATTTTTCTACATATTTTGGTTAGTTTCATCAATTACAATATGCATGGATTCCTCAACTAGCATGGTTCTCTTATTGTATGCTCTATATGCATGAGCATGCAATGAATAACCAAGGAAGATACCTTCATTTGCTTTCGAATCAAATTTGCCCAAGTAATCTTTACCATTATTTAAAATGAAACATTTACAACCAAAAACTTTTAGAGGAGATATATTGGGCTGTCTTCCTTTAAATAGCTCATAGGGGGTCTTCTTCAATATAGGTCTTACGAGCAGCCGATTAAGAACATAGGAAGTTGTACTTACTGCATTAGCCCAGAAGTACTTTGGCAACCTAATTTCATTCAATAGTGTCCTTGTTAGTTCCTCCGGAGATCGATTCTTCCTCTCCACTACTCCATTCTGTTGTTGAGTCTTTGATGCTACAAAACTTGTCAAACTTCTCATTCTGGAATTCTCCCCCGTGATCAGATTTAATGGAAGAAATACCACAATTCTTCGGATTCTGGATAACCTTGGCAAACCCCTTAAAAGCATGATTGGTTTCATCCTTGGTAGCAATGAATATTGTCCAGGTAAAGCGTGAATAATCGTCAACTATCACAAGACCATAATAATTACCTCCTAGGCTCATGGTTCTTGAGGGACCAAACAGATCCATGTGAAGCAGCTGAAGAGGTCTAGATGTTGACATCACATTCAATGGTTTGAAAGAACTTTTAGTTTGTTTACCTTTTTGTCATGCTTCACACAATCTGTCCCTTTCAAACTTGAGCTTAGGTAGACTAATTACTAGCTCTTTTGATGCAAGTCTATTGGGATGATGCATATGGATATGAGCTAATTTTTTTTGCCACAACCAAGACTCATCATTTCTAGTGAACAAACAATTCATACTGGATGTTATGCAAGAAACATTAAGCATGTATACATTATTTACCTGTTTACCTACTAGGATTTTTTCACTGGTTTTTGAATCTGCTATGAGGCAATGATTAGGCTCAAAAGTGATCTTGTAACCCTTGTGACATAGTTGACTTATACTGAGCAGGTTGTGCTTGAATCCATCCACCAAGAGTGCATCCTTAATGATCACATCATCATCTCCTCCAATGTCACCATCTCCAAGTTAATTAACCAGGAGGTTTTAGCTTCAAATTAATTAACTGAGAAGCATCACCAGTCATGTGTTTGGAGCACCTATTGTCAAAGTACCACAATTGCTTCTTTGATGCCAAACGGACCTACAAAACAGTTTAAGTTTGAGGCATTGGTATCCTGTTAAATTTGGGTCCACAAGTGTTAGTGATGCTTTTAGGCACCCACCTAACCAGCCCCTTAGGCACATCAAACTTTCTAATTCTACAATTTGTCACAGAATGGCCTTTTCTCATACAATAGAAACAAGGCAATGGAGATAAAATCGTTGCTCAATCATTTTAAAGAAGATATTGTATTTCCTTTCTTTTCCTTGAAAACCAATTTGATAGCCAATGCCATCTTTTTCAAAAACACAGTTTTGGGAACCTAAAATGGCATTCAGGTTCGTTGTACTCATTGAATGTTTGGAAGCAGTAGTTATCAAAGAATTAACTTTCTTCTGCAGAGCTTCACAATTTTCACAATTAATTGGCTTGCAGGAGTCAAGATCACTGGAATCTTTGTAAATGATTTCTAAATGATCAAAATCAGTTTTCAGTTTCAAAACTTCATCTTCCAATTCTTTGACTATGCCATCCAACCAATTATTCAGACCTTTCAATCTGTTGTTGGATAAGGCTAATTTGTTAGCTTCTTTATGAGTTTCATGGAAAGCCTGAAGAAGTGAGTTATAGTTTGTACTATTAAAAGAAGCATTGGAGTATTCACTACTGACCTCTGAATTATCTCCAGCCATGAGGCACAAATTTGCCTCAATATCTTCCTGTGAAGAAACTGCTTGAAGAGGAAGCATTGTCTTCTCATGCAATATAAGCTTTTCTCCCTTTTCCAGTTTTTTGACTCTTCTTTTCATTGGCCCTTTCCATGTTAGCAAGGCTTGGGCAGTCTACTTTCATATGCCCCTGTTTACCACAACCAAAACAGGTGAATTTATTTGAATTTGAATCAAATTTCTTATTATACCTTTTACTTTGCAGATTCTTTGTCTTTCCCTTTATCTTGATAAATTTCTGAAATCTCTTTGTCAATAAGTTGAGATTTTCAGTGTCACTGGCCTCTTCTGAGCTCTCCTCACTAGACTCAACCTCTACAGCTTTTGATTTGAGTGCGAGATGTAATACCCTAGAAAATAGCTATGGAATAAAAACTAAACCAAAATTTAATTTTAGAGATAAATAAGATAATACCTATTTTTTTTAACAGAAGAGTTGTTTAAGTAAATAAATGATAATTATTTACTTTTTATTTTTATAGCAAATACCAACTCTCTCCCTTAAAAGATATTCTGTTTTATTCTAATAAAAATTACCAACTCTCTCTCTAAGATATTCTATCTCTCTAAGAAGATATTATATTTTATTCTAATAAAAATCACCAATTATCTCTAAGAAGATATTTTATCTCTCTAAAAAGATATTCTGTTTTATTCTAATAAAACTACCAAATCTCTCTCTCTCTCTCTTTAAAAAGATATACAGTTTTGTTCTTATGAAAACCACCATCTCTCAAACAAATCTCTTTAAAGTTTCTACCTTCTCTCTATATTTGTGATCTCATAGATTATCAGATTGACAATCAGAAGACACCCTTAGATTCCTAGCGTTAAGTAGATCAAGAGTGTCCGATCAGATTCTTGAACAGAGTTAGGTTGCTTGTGATTTTACGGTTTTGAGTATCTCTACTCTATAGAGGTAAGGGAAGCTACATGCATGGATGTTTTTATAAATGTTTGTCTCCTTTGAAATATAAATTTATTTATAATGTTGATATTTGGTAAGAAAAGCTAGTTTGAATGTTTTTTATAAATATTATAATTACTTGTTTTGTGAATTTGGGTAAGGGAAGCTAGTTTGAATGTTTTTTATAAATATTATAATTACTTGTTTTGTGAATTTGGGTAAGGGAAGCTAGTTTGAATGTTTTTTATAAATATTATTATAATTACTTGTTTTGTGAATTTGGGTAAGGGAAGCTAGTTGCATGTATTTTTTTATAAATGTTTGTCTCCTTTGAAATAGAAATTTATTTAAAGTGATGATACTTGCTAAGGAAAGCTAGTTTGATTGTTTTTTTTTATAAATATTATAATTATTTATTTTATTAAATATGAATTGGATGGAATGAATGTTTATGTATGGTATGATGTAATATCAATGTTTGTGAATGATGTGGTGTGTGATCGAGACACAGTATCTTCAGGAAAGGAGATACCCGTGTTGAGATTATTAGGATGTGCATTGTTTGGGGATTCTAAGGAGGTATCCTGACTTTACTGGTACATTGGATTCATATAGATGAAGTTTACCAGTTGGTGAAGAGTCGAAGGAGGTTCATATGGTCCTGTCCGAGGTTTGAAATATGAGCCCGGTCGGAGTAGGACATATGGATTAACCCTGTGCATATGGGGTCCGAGGTTTGAAATATGAGCCCGATCGGAATAAACTGTTCGGAACAGTTAGGTGGTATATGACAGGTGCACACCTCTTGATGTCTAACTCAATGCACGGGTCTTCCGGAAGTAGAGAGTCTAGTGTCTTTGTTTGTGAGTCAGTGTATGTATGATGTGAGATGAATTATGAAAGATTGAATTGTTGTTGTTTTGTTGAGATAGAAATCCAATTTATGAAAATATATATTGTTTTGAAAACTCTCTAGCTTACCCTTCTTTTTGTGTGTTGTTTGTTTTGTTTTTAAAACTGCGATGATCGTGTATATTACACGGGAGCAGAGAATTAAACAGGTGGTGTGAGTCCCAGTGAATTGTGATGGAGAAGCTTCATTTTATTTTATTTGTAATTTTACAAAGATATTTTATTAAATCTTATGTGGAGAAGTATAATTTGAAATACATGATGAATGTATGAATTATTATATTCAAGTTTATTATATAATTTTTTTTATGCAATAAAGTTTATATTATATGAAAAATATGGGATGTTACACGAGACGTCTAGTTTTCTTCTCAACAGTTTTCATTTCTTTCAATATCGTCATCTCAAGCTCATGTCAAGTCTCTAGTCTCGGATATTGCAGTCACCTTGGGTTTCCAGCTACTATCCAAGCATTTGATGATTTTGATATTCATCTCTTCCTTATCAAATTGTTTTCCCAATCGAATCAGATGATTGACAATATGAGTGAACCGTTTCTAGCCATCTGCAATGGTTTCCCTTGGTTGCATTCTGAACAACTCATACTCCTGGATGAGTGCATGCTTTCTCGCTCTCTTGACATCATTTGTCCCTTCATTTGTGACTTCTAATATGTTCCACATTTCTTTTGCAGAACTACACTGGGATACGCTGAAGAATTCATCAAGATTCAAGGCAGAAGTGATTATATTTTTTGCAACACAGTCATTCTGCACTCCCGTATTTTCAGCTTTAGATAATTCATCAAATGATTTAACAACAGACACACCATTCACAATAGACATTGGAATATAAAGACCATTCACTATCGCATTCGAAATACCACGATCAATTGATTTAATAAAGACTTTCGTCCCCACTTTCCAAAACTGTTAATTAACTCTAGAAAACATAGGTGGCTTATGTATAGAGGCTCCCTCAGCAAAAGGCAATTTGTTCCCAACCATGGATCAAAAAACTTGACCAGGATACAAGTCCTAGCTCTGATACCAATTGTAGAATAAGTTTAGGCTGAGTTAAAGAGGGGGGTGAATTGAACCACTAGTAGAAAAAACACATTCCACGATAAGATGCCACTGTGGTTAACAGAGAACCACATTAAAAAAAATTGTGATGGCAATTTTGTAATTAAGTGGAACCATACCATGGATTCTAGCCGCAACCTCGATGGTAGGTGGATACGACCATATTTCCTCCTTACAACCGCAGTCGCATCCCTTGTTTTAGAAGCCCACACTCATTTTTTCCTTTACGTTTTCGTCTTCCCTCTCTCTCACGCAGCGCTCTTGTCCTCATCTCTCGCCCTAGTCCCTCGCTGTCATCACCCTAACTAAGGTTGAAGCTCTCTCTCGTGCTGTCGTCCCTCACTGTCGTCCATACTCTTACATTGCCACGATTTGCCTTTTCGGTTTACTCTTCCTTTTCGTTTTCCTTTGGTTCTCGTTGAATCTTTCATCTGTGTTTGTCAACACCCAATTTCGTTCGGGTGAAATAATAAAAAAAAATCTTTTAAAACAAATATTAAAAATAATAATCATTTAATTGAAATTTTATTGTTTTTTTGAAGTTGGGATTTTTTTCATATTTTTGTGAAAAAAAGAAAAGAAAAAAAATGATTTAAGTTTTATTAATTTTAACTTTTTTCTTTTAAAGAAAATGTCTTATCCAAATAATGATGAAACATGGTTTTTAAAATCAAAATATAATTGTTTCTTTTAAAGTATTTAGTTTGTATAAAAAAGTTTGGGCCTAGCCCATTATGATTTTTACAAAAAAAAATCAAAGAAAAAAAATAATAAATATAAAAGATAACATATATATTTTTATCTATCACTTTGGTGGGGTCACGTCATCTAACCTACAACACACATGACCCTTCTTCCATGTTATGCATAAATGAAGCCACAGAGGCACGTCATTAAGGGCACCCATTCACACACACGATTTTGGCTTTTTTCTCTTACATGACATACATAAAGGAGACACCACCGATTCACAAAAAAGAAAGAGGGAGGCATCCATTAATGAAGGGGAAGATTGGAGTCAAGAATCCCTTACACACAAAAAGTGCTAATCCCGAAGAAGCAATCACAGTGAGTGGCACATGGAAGACTTAGTGTGTGCAGCATGGCGACAAGAAGGAGGCTTCAATTTGAAAGAAGGTATAATTTCCAGTATGAAAGAATGTTAAGTGCTGCTTTACGTGTGGATAGAGGAAGGCAGTAAGGCGCCAGCTATGGTTTCAAATTGGAATCTGGTCACGTCAAGGAACTACCACGTCTTGCAGTGTCGTTGTCAGGTTTCGCTCATCAATCCACGGTATTCACGGCTAGGGTCATTAGAAGAAAGAACAAATGTTATTTGAGTCAATAGAAGATAGAACTCCAATCTCTGAAAACAAACCTCCTACACCTTAATTTTCCACCACCGTCACAACCAAGACTGCCTCCACCATTGCCAGGGCAAGTCGTCGTGTTCCATCTTCTTGCTGAAACCTTTTCATCATCATATCTGGCCATGTTCTCTCTTTCTCTTTCCGCTGGAATACCAAAATCTTTTCTTCAGTCTTTGAAGCTCCAATGGCAGCAACAGAATCTAAAAAACGAAACCTAAAGAAGCCAAAGAAGACAAAGAACGAGAACCTCTCGCATGCTAGACTGTGGCCTTGAGAGCCTCCATCCATTATCAAGGTTGCCAAAAAATAAAGTCAGAAAAGCTTTGAATACCAAGACATTGATCCGAAGCAACATGAAGTGGTGGCAATAGGGAACCAACAACATTCAAAGATGCAAATAGGGAAAAAGAAAAGAAAATGCAGCAGAGAAAAAGCTTCTCCGTAGCCACCACGCCGCCGACGAACCCCTTTTCATCTCTAACCGCATATTTGCCACCTCCTCGACGACTACAACACCGCAGCCGTCCTAAGCGATGTCACCTCACCCATCAAGGCTCATTAAAACCACCGCATACAAATCCACATCCTCGCAACCACCGTCAACCCCTTTAACGTCATCAATCAAAGCAAGTCGTCCCATCAAAGACATGGATAGTCGTTGTATCATCACCTTTGGGAAGAGCTCCAAACTCGCAGAGCCACGTCGTCTAATTTTGCGGTGACCTTTATGTTGTGAGGAGTGTTGCAAAGAGCGTTGAGGCAAATGGATTTGTCAGTTTTTTTCGACACCTATGAAACCAAAAAGACGGCATAACTTAGGATAAACAAAGAGCTTGGCACCAAGGTTCAATTCTAATATTATAGCAGAAACATGAAGCGATCCATAAACCTGGTACATTTAAAGCATGTGGCCTTGTTCATATTGTGCACCATCATGTTTGTGTGTGTTACCAATTCTCAACAGCAAGAATCCCAATCACATTCTCGGCAACAAAAAGAGGAGAGTTACTTGAAGATGATGATGAGGCCTTTTAGCTATGGTCTGATGAGGCAGGTTGCTTAGTATAAAGGATAATGGTAGGGGAAACCTTGAAGGAGTGTTTTTACCAATTACTGCCGAGAAGGTTGTGGAATTAAACACACACATTAAGGCTGATGTGAAGACTAAAACACCTCGTATCTTTGGGGAGCTGAAGAGAAAGGAGCTTCGTTTTGTGCAGATACTGGAGAGAGGAGACAAGTGGCTAGAAGAGAAACTTGCTTATACATTATCAAGTGCATAAAGAAATGGGATTGTTCCTTGCTTGGCTGGCAAAGATGTGTTTCTGTCATATGATACTTGTATCCATTGGAAATAACAAAAGAAGTGTTTGAAGAACGTGGTGTGAGTATTGATATTGATGGTGGCCTAACTCTTGAGAAGGGTGGAACCGAGTATGTGGGCCTTTCCGTTTTTCAACACCGTCGCCTAGTATTATAGTCCCCACTGTCGTCTTTGCTATAGTTGGTGCCACCAGTATTTTGCATTTTTTATAACAACACCACCATAATACTTTGTTTTCTAATGTATAAAAAAAAAGGAAAGTTTTAGAAATAATCTTCTATATAAATCCTCAAATGGTCGTACCCGTCATACGAAATTCTTTTTTAAATAAATTTGATTAAATATCCCAAATGATCGTACCCGTCATGCGAAATTTAAATCGAAAAACATTCCATTTGGATCATCAAAGGACCGTATACGTCAAGCGATATCTAAAATGAAATTTTATCTTCGAAAAATAATAAAAATATAAAATTTCAAACAATAAAAAATACAAAAATTCCCAAAAATATCAAATTTTCCAAAACAATCTTTCTCAGAACTACGTACACCGATAGAAATAGGTAGGAGCAAGGTCAATCCTTGTCGGGCCCTTTAATTTTAAGATCATTATTTTGTTCACACTTCTTTTGTGTTAATATTTTTGGGAAAAATAAACATTTTATAAAATCACACTCATTTTACTCATTCGATTAAAGGTATCGTCTTATCATGGACACTGTGGGGGTCCTAATACCTTCCCCACGCATGATCAACTCCCTGACCCAGATCTAGTTTCGCAGACCTGTTTTATCCGATTTCAATTTTTTCATACTTTTTCACAATAAACTATGATGGTGACTCCTTTTCTCTAATTTTTAAATTTCTCCTTTCGGATCATCGTCCCGCCATCGCGATCTGAAAAGGAAAAAGAAATAAAAAAATCAGAGAAAAGGCTATAATATAGAAGATAACATATATATTTTTATCTATCACTTTGGTGGGGTCACGTCATCTAACCTACCACACAAGTGACCCCTCTTCCATGTTATGAATAAATGAAGCCGCAGAGGCACGTCATTAAGGGCACCCATTCACACACACGGTTTTGGCTTTTTTCTCTTACATGACATACATAAAGGAGACACCACCGATTCACAAAAAAGGAAGAGGGACGTGCTGAGAGTCAGGCCAATTTAATTGAATGAACAAAAACAAGTGTGGCTTTTGAATGTTTATCTTTTCCCTCTATCTTTGTATATGTTTGTTCATTTACTTGCTTTCACATTTGTTATTGAAATATTGAACCCTTTAGAAGACATGTTTTATATTTGCCTGGATCTTCTGTTTCCTTTGCAGGTGGGGTTCGGGTACATTATTCTCCCTTCACACACACAAACATTTACTTTTTGCATATATCATTAGTGGAGCCCTATACCCATGTCTGAGGAAGCATAGAAATAGATAGGGGTTGTGTAGCAATGCTAATGGGATGTACTTCCTTTCTCAGTTTTTGCGAGAACCCCAGCTAGTGTTTGTTCTCTTTATTTGTTTGTTCATAGCAAGTTGTTTACCAGCTGAAGTGGATAATACAATAAAGTGAGCCATAACTCTAGTAACCTTGAATCTCTAAGTATTAGGAGTCATCCTATATGAGTATGCATTTACGGTCTTAGATCTTTAGACGTTATAACATTGAACCATTTAAGGCACTAAGGGAGTTGTTCATGTGTTTTAACCTTTTGCTAATATGTTGTGAATCATGTTATTTTTTATTGATGTTGTAACATGCATATCATATTTTGTACTCATAGCATAATTGGTGGAAAAAGATCTGAGATAATTTGATGTTTTCTCTTTTTCATTAATACATTGCATGAATTCCATATTATTTCATTTGGACTCATATGTCTATCATTTCATTTTTTAAGCAGTAAAATTGTAAAGTTGTGTGCATATCATCATGGAATTTAACATGAGATTAGAAACTGAAAGAGAGCCTGAATCAGAGAGTTTGAAAAAGAAGATAGATGCCAAAGCATTAAAGAACAATTTGACCAGTATTAGGGAGGTGGGGCAAAAGCTTAAAGCAGTTTAGAGAGTTATATTCCGGAAGAGGTATGGGAATTTGTTGGGATTGCTAGAAGTTGAAGTTCAAAAGTTCATTATTCCTACTCTGGTTCAGTATTATGACCCTCGATTGAGATGCTTCACTTTTCAAGACTTTCAGTTAGTGCCGCCAATTGAGGAGTGTGAGCATGTCGTAGATATGCCTTTAGAAGGAAAGGTTCCGTACCTGTATCTAGAGCAATACACTTCTATTTCCACCTTAGCTGGGATCATGACGATGCATCCAAAAGAGCTAGAAGGTAGGCTTGTCACTAGAAAGGGTTCGAAAGGATTTCCCTAAAGGTTTTTGGAGGCATATCTTCATCAACTGAGTAACAGGGAGGACTGGGAGACATCCATGGATGTTCTTACTTTAGCCATTTATGGCATCTTTTTGTTTCCTAACATCGAGGATTTTGTGGATTATTTGGCAATTGATGTGTTTGTTGCTGTTAAGACTTGATCTGAAAATCCGGTCATGACGATCTTAGTAGACACCTATACGACACTTGATTTGTGCCATGAGAGAAAAAGGAGGAAACTTTCATGTTGTTTGCCTGTCCTTTATATTTGGCTATCTTCTCGTATTGGAGAACGGGTAGTTGGCATTAACTGCCCGGTTGAGTTAGTAATGCAACGGAGATTTTAAATAAGAGGAAAAAATGATTGGTTGCAACTCTTATTGATTTTCATATTTGTAAATTGTTTGAACCTTTGCAGATTGCATTCTAAGTTTCTTTAAAAATTTTGTATTCTCACATTGAAAAGCAAATTTGCAAAAAGATTTTAAAAGGGTTCAATTCACCCC
>Ga0209489_106289_pt1 | contig 19299 bp, 10 predicted proteins | sample SiratrowhiteBW_FD_187527 | JGI IMG/M metagenome (GOLD analysis project Ga0209489, IMG submission 187527) | Root nodule microbial communities of legume samples collected from California, USA - Siratro white BW (SPAdes) (version 2) | ecosystem: Host-associated > Plants > Roots > Nodule | place...
ATGAAATCTTAAAATTACGGGGTTGATAGAATAAATAAGGCGGTGACGGCTTTCTATAAAAGGCTGGTACTCTTTAACCCTATTGTCACTCGCTCATCCACTAACTGCGACTCGCTCATCCCGTGGAGGTTTCGCTCTCTCAGTTTCTTTTCCCCAAATTGTTTTTCATCTAACAATTTACTTTGCAGACTCTCTCTCAACCCTATCTCTAACCCTAACACCCAACCTTCCAATCTTCCTTTCGATCCTTCATCTCGCAGGTATTTCCCTCTTCCAAAACCCTACAAATCTCTATCTAGGTTTTGCCCTAGCTCAATTTATCCTCTCGATTTGCATAATATTCCGTTTCAGGTTCTGATTTAATTGACTCTGATTCGCAGATAATGGGAGAAACCAAGGACGAAGCATACGAGGAAGAGCTTATTGACTACGAGGAGGAAGAAGACAAGGCTCCCGACTCCGTCGGAGCTAAAGTCAACGGCGAAGCTACCAAGAAGTAATTGCACGATTTCTTGAGTTAGGACATAATGAATCTACTATTGCCTTTTTTTTTTTTTTTGGTATTGATATCTTTTTTATTTTCTCTTGCAGGGGCTATGTTGGAATTCACAGTTCAGGATTCAGAGACTTTCTTCTGAAGCCAGAGCTTCTTCGGGCTATTGTGGACTCAGGATTTGAGCATCCTTCTGAAGGCAAACTATCGAACTATCTTTATCTTTCATTTACAGTTATTGTTGTTCTGTGTTGTGGCTGTGGCTGCAGTTATTGGGATGATTTTGGGGATTTTAGACTTGTAATGGTTATTATAGCTATTGTTATGAAAAATTGATCTGGCCTTTTCCTCTATCATGAACTTGTTTGACACCGTTTGTTTTTTCCTCACCATCTTCTTGAAATTTTGGATTTTTGGGTTTCAGTTTTGTACAGAATAGTTAAATACACTTACATACGTGTGTCTACTGCATCATCCTTATGTGTTTTTTTTGTTTCTTTTTTTCAGGTAATAATTGTATCACAATCTTGTTTTGGAGAACTAACTTGCTTTGGTAAAGCTATCAAATGATATTAAAAGCGTCAGAAAAGGTTTATTTTACTTACACTCGGTTCCTTCGGCCCTGTTTTATTTGCTTCATCATCAGTGCAACATGAGTGCATCCCTCAAGCAATTCTAGGAATGGATGTAATTTGCCAAGCGAAATCTGGAATGGGAAAGACTGCTGTCTTTGTTCTCTCGACTCTGCAGCAGATTGATCCCGTTCCTGGCCAAGTTTCTGCTCTTGTTCTGTGCCATACAAGAGAATTAGCATACCAGGTACTCATGGGCGACTTGATGCATCCAAATTGTCGAACATGGTATTCTAGTTGTATCCGATTTGAGATTTGCAACCTCTTTCATGCAGATATGCCATGAGTTTGAGAGGTTCAGTACCTATTTACCCGATCTCAAAGTTGCTGTCTTTTATGGTGGGGTCAACATCAAAGTTCACAAGGATCTGCTGAAAAATGAGTGCCCTCATATTGTTGTCGGAACACCTGGAAGAATACTAGCATTGACTAGGGATAAGGATCTTTCTTTGAAGAATGTGAGACATTTCATATTAGATGAATGCGACAAGATGCTGGAATCACTGGGTATGTTTCATTGCTGAATGGCCACTCTGCTGTTTTGAATTTTACTTTTGCACGATTTTTATTGTTCCTTCTGTGCTTTCTGCAGATATGCGGAAAGATGTTCAAGATATTTTCAAGATGACTCCCCATGATAAGCAAGTTATGATGTTTTCCGCAACACTCAGCAAGGAAATTCGCCCAGTCTGCAAGAAATTTATGCAAGATGTAATGTCTCATGGCCAGTACTACTTGAATTAGAAGTCTCTTTTACATACTGCTCAAAATCCCTGAGAGTTTTCAAGATATTTAGAATGCTGTAGTTTCATCGTTTTCCTTCCCACAGGTTTTTCTTGTAGTATCTTTATTCATACTACTTTTACTGAACACCCAACTGGTAGGGGGAGTTTAGTGAGCTGGTGACCGGAGATTGGGTTAGGAAGAAGTTTTGGATGGGATATTTTAGGAGTGATCCTGTTTGTGGCTGTATGTACTTCTTTTGTCCTTTGGTTCATGTTAGAAGTTTGACACATCTATAATACGTAGTTTGGTTCATGTTAGGCTTGGTTTTCCTTTTCTTTTAAAAGGGGAAATGGTATTAGGGTATTTTGGTTTTGTTTCTGCCAGTTTTCTTAGGGTGGGTGTCAAGTGTCCGTGGCACTTGCTTGGCGTGACTAAAAAAAGTTTCTGCAACGAGACAAAACAGGGGACAAGAACTGTCATTCAGGGGATCTGCATCCATCATTAATTTCGTTGTGGATTCCATTAGCTTGAGGAAGGACTCTAATATGATTTACTGTGAAATTTGTTCCTTTCAGCCTATGGAAATTTATGTTGATGATGAGGCCAAGTTGACACTCCACGGACTTGTGCAGGTTAGCTTTTTGTTCTTGAATTATTATTTCCTTCCTTTAAGTTAATGTGCTATTGGTAATTACATTGATGACTGACATGGCAGCACTACATCAAATTGAAAGAGGAGGAGAAAAACCGGAAGTTGAATGATCTTCTTGATGCACTGGACTTTAATCAAGTTGTTATCTTTGTTAAAAGTGTTAGTAGAGCAGCCGAGCTGGACAAACTACTTGTGGAGTGCAACTTTCCTTCTATATGCATCCACTCTGGCATGTCCCAGGAAGAAAGGTTTGTTTTATAGATGTCAATGGATGTTGAAGAAGTTTGTTTCCATTCATGATTTTGGTTGACGACTCAATTTTTTTATTGGCTTGTTTTATTTTGTTGTCTGATTTAAACTTCAAATCTCACTATGAGAAATTATGTTTTTTCCATGAGTTACGGTGTGGATTTTAACAATGTTTGATATGGTTTTGCTTTTTATCGAGGAATGCTAAATAGAAGTTAATAATGAAGAGCATCTCACATGTGCATTATGTAATTAATTGCATTGCACGTCTATAGTCTTCCGATAATAAGGATGTTGTGATATTATGTTTTTTTCTTGTGAGATACGGTGTGGATTTTTAAAAATATTTTATATGGTCTTTTTTGATCGAGGAATGTTAGATAGAAGTTAACAATGAGGGGCATCTCACATGTGCATTATGTAATTAGTTGCATTGAAAGTCTATATTCTTCCGATAATAATGATGTTATGAAGTTGACGTTTTTCCCTTGAGTATGTTAAACATGGAGTTGCCTAAATTACATTTCTCCTTCTCCCCTCTTATTTTGAATTGTGTACCCGTTTCCTCGTGAGATAAATGAGTTGATTTTTTTTCCAATAATATAAGCCTCTTAACAGTAATCATTATGGAAGCACCTCCCAATGATATTGTCTTCCTTTGCAATTTATAGTTACCAACAACTAGTAAAGTTTTCAAATTCCTCCTTCTTTGAAATTTCAAGTATAATCTTTGTTTATTTTTAGTTCAGTTACATGAACAGCGCAGCTTATGTGTGCATTTAGTAACTATAGGCCTCTATGAGTTCTGTAAGCGTTTTACAGTCACTCGTTCCTATCTCTTACGTAGCTAACTTTCTGAGGAATTTGTCACGTGTTCCTTTCTCACTGAGGGACTGTTAACGCATTTTACTGGTTTAATCCAGAAAAAAATTTAAATAAATTGGTCTCTGAGGGACTGCATTCAGCCCGGTGGAGTTCAGTGGATTTCTTACTGGCTGCTGTTCTATGGCAGCAGTGGCGTGCTGGGTTCTGTGACCTCTTTTCTTGTAGTGGCCGTGGTGAAATTGAAGATATAGGTGGAAAGAAGAGGCGAGTGGTGGAAATCTCATTTGTTGGGTTGTCTGATCTGACCCTACCCAGCCCCACATTAAGAATAAAATCACCCATCCAAGAAGTAAAAAACCCCAGACAATTCATCTTTTTCCCCCTCGCTATGAGTACAAGTCACAAGCAGCAACGTGACCACCAACTCTACTGTTCTTTTGGTGGTGACAGTGACCTCCAGTGTCTGTTCTTCTCTACTTGCATTGACCTCATTCCCGCACCCAGATTCTTGTGCCTCTGGCTCAGCCTCTCTTCCCATGACCCTCTACTGACTCTTATGCTTCTCTCTCCGCTTGACTTTTGTGTCTGTCTGACTCTACCTATGTATTGCAATTTTATTTCTGCAATCATACTCTCTCTCTGCCATACTTCTGCTATAAGCTGCTTTACGTTCTTTTTATTTTGGTTTCACTGTTTATATATACTGCAGTGATGTGATTGGATGAGTTGTTGACATTTATATATGATCTTTGCTTATTTTATTTATAGGTTAAAGCGTTATAAAGGTTTCAAAGAAGGGCATACGAGGATTCTTGTTGCGACAGATTTGGTTGGAAGAGGAATTGACATTGAACGTGTCAACATTGTTATAAACTATGACATGCCAGATTCTGCAGACACATACTTGCACAGGGTATGATGGGATAAGATATGTTTTGGTTTTCCTCTGAATTAGCTATTTTATGTCTCACTAAAATCTAGTACAAGGTTGACTCATTGTTTTTTGAGGGATTTTGTACAGGTTGGTCGAGCTGGAAGATTCGGCACCAAAGGCCTTGCAATTACGTTTGTTTCTTGTTCTACAGACGTTGATGTTCTCAACAATGTAGGGAACTTCTTTCTTCAACGTTTATTCGATGTGATATATGTGTGTGTATACATCCTTTTGCGTTTCTAATCTGTATTTGGTGTGAATTCCAGGTTCAGTCCAGGTTTGAGGTGGATATAAAACAGCTGCCTGAGCAGATTGATACCTCAACTTATAGTATGCATTTTTCATCCGTTGATTTTAGTTCATATAATGGTCACTTAGATGATTGAATTTTAAGAATTATAATTCAGAATTATATTTTTTACTCCAACTATTTCTAAAATTGAACCATAAATTTTATGTTTGTGTTGGGTGCTTCATTAGAATTAAAATTTAGTTGAATACAAATGATTCTAGAGGCATTATTAAAATTAATTGTCGTTCATGTTGAAAATCTATTTAATCAGATAACAATTTAAAAATGATTTTAGTGAATGTTTAATTTGTGATAATATAGATGGATCTAATAATATTAGTTGAGCACATGGCAGTTCCTGGAGGTTGAATTGGCAGTGTTTTTATGGTATTACTTGCGTATAAGCTTACCCTAGTTATTTGTAATTCTATCAAGTTTTATTGTTAAATCTCGATTCTTATTTTGAAGTGGCTTAGAAAATTTAAAAGGTTGTGAGCGGTTATTTGAGTTTCATGCTCCACCTTGCATGATTGAGCCAGTGGTATCGCATGATAAGCGTATTTTTGTTACTTGTGTTTTCATTCTATTTTTTATAGAATTTAAACAGTCTTATGTATGCATTGTGGAATTTTCATAAAAAAATTTTTTACTCGATATTCCAAAATGCTTAAATTGTTTTTCATTGAGTTATACTTTCTGAAGCATAACATTTTGATCAATATTTGCACTGCATCGTACATTGTTTTTCCTTCTAGTAACTTATTTCTCAATTGCATTGTATTTTCATGTTGTTACGAAGACAATTTTATTTTGTAGTCTATGACAGTAGCGACGTTTTCTCATCTCAATTGAAATTTTACTGTTCTGCTGTTGTATTTGTTTCCTTGAGATTTTTCATCAGTTATTTTATTGTCTTTTGTTTCCTACCTGTGGGGTTTTTATGTTTCATTTTATATAATTTTGTGGCTCTGTTAATATTTTTCTGACTTGGTTTCCCTATAATCTGCAGTGCCATCGTAGTAGATTTTTATTTGGGGAGCAACGTTAACTGCTTGGGTCATGAGTAATAGTGACGCAGGATAATTTGAACGGTGCAGCGGATGATTAACTGTGCTGATAGATAGCAGAGTCTGTTTACAGACTACGCCATTTTACCGGTATTAGATCTAGCAGCAGTATAATGGCTTATGTATTTATGGGGTTTCGCTTGCTGTATTTTGTGTGGCAGCTACGCTGTTTTCATGAACTTCTTGTTTTGAGTAGTGTTACTGCGACGTTTTTTACTTAATACTGTGGTTGAATTCGATAATATGGTCTTTTATTTATCAGTTTGATATTTAGACGGATGAAGTGGTACGAGGTGCACTATTTTTTCACCCAAAAATAGGATGGGGTGTCATGTTCGTCGGACTGAATTCATTTGCACTTTATGCATATGCATTTTTTGTATTCACAAAAGTCTTTTCCTATATTTTGCTCAAATGTTTTAATTATTTGAATTGTAAATAAACGTGATTCTAACAGTTTTTATTTAATATTAATTATAAGGTCACCCCAAGGATAGATTAGTGAAAGAATGTTTTACGCCTTATATTTATTTCTTTTTAATCTGGTCGTTTAGGTTTTTTTTCATAATCTTTTATAGTTTTTTCGTTTTTTTTCCTTCTCATTTATATTTTGTTGTTTAGTCTATAAATTTTATACAAGGAGAAACACTTTTTTTTATCTCTACATCTTATACAAATCAATCTCAAAATTTTCAGACATGCAAATCAAATTTAAGGTCAGTCCCACAAATTGTGTAGGTAAATTTTCCAGCTTTGTAATTCAAATAAGATAGCACTTTGTCGACTGAGGAAAAGTGCACTTTTGCCAAATTGTGTATGTAAATTTTCCAGCTTTGTAATTCAAATAAGATGACAAGTGTTCACTTTGTCGACTGAGGAAAAGTGCACTTTCGCATAAGAGAAAAAGGTGTTGTTGGAGGCATTGGCGGAGCTTACAAAGGACGGCTCAACCTCGTTAAATGTACAAAAAAGAGACATAAGCACATGTTAGACAACTTTCACAAAAGAATAATTGAGAGACGAAGTCTGCAAAAAAACATTAGAAATTACTACAGGAAAAACAACAAGTTCAAACTATGTTATAAATAAGTGAGCAAGCTAATATCATAAGAAAATGAAACATTAGAAATTACTACAGGAAAAACAACAAGCTCAAACTATGTTATAAAGAAGTGAGCAAGCTAATATCATAAGAAAATGATGCTCTTCGATAAACACATTATCCTTATGGTATGGGATAAGTCCTTTAAGACAAGAAAATGAAACTTGCAAAAGTTGGGATGTTCCATCAAGAAACGTTCACGAGAATACAATGAAGCAAGAAGAGGACCAAAGATGTTTTGAACTAAACAATGTATGTAGCATTAGATCTTAAAATGTAAAGAAGAAATGACTCTAAAAAAAAATAAGGACAAATTTGTTGAACATACATTTATGTATAATATATAAATAATAATTTTTAGACAACTGCAAATAACTTGAAAAATAGTTTGTATTAGATGTATCTTTTAAGATGTTTTATTATTTATTATACGCTGTTGATCTATAATGAATATCTTATAAAAATGTGTGAAAGTGTTTTTTCTATATCTTTATTAATTTAAAGATATTTCAATCACTTCAATGTATCATAAAGAAAAGGTGTTACTAGAAAGTTTTGATCATTTGTAACCAGCAATAACTTCAAAATATGCAACTATTAATAATTTTTTTAAATGTCTATGTGAATAAGCATAATTATGTAAGAGAAAAAGAGACTCCATGACATCATTAGTGATTACATATTCATATGAAAAGTGTTAAGAGTCTTAAGGGTTAGTATAAGATATCTTTTGTTAGATAACTGAGTATAATGAGAGATTTCATTTGTAAATCTCTCATCAAAACTATTTTGTAAAATAAATGAAAGATATCTTTTATATTTACAGTTGAGAGCGTGTACTTTGTAGTTAAATAATTGTTTCATGTTGAATAGCTTAGATAAATTTTGTTTATGTTTTATGAAAAACTGTGTATTTGTTTATAAATTTAGAAAAACTTAAGTGAATAGTCTAGAGAGAGGTTGTATATTTAAATAATAAAAAATGATTTAATGTACTTACAAGTAACGATAATAATGTTTAGATTTTATTTTAAATAGTGAAACTAATTATTATAATGATTATTTTAAATAGTAAAACTAATTGTTATTAGTGTGGGGAACTAATATAAAATTTTGTATTATTACTCTATCTTTTTACAGGTATATTATTTGTCGGTTTTCTAAAGGGAATTGTGAAAATATTTATAAATTATCAAATAATCCTATTTACGTTTGATAGGTCCACGCAAAAGTTTTTTACAGAAAAAGTCAATAATTCTTCCATCAGTTCAGAATCAACTTCTATCGTTGAACAACAGGTTAAAAGTGGCTATAACTGTAAAAAATTATTATGTTACAAGTTGAAATTAAAGGAGACAAACCAGTATGAAAATAGAATAAAATTCGTGTTGAATAATATTAATAATAACTTCTAAAAAATATTTCTATTTGAAAAAAATCTTAATAAGAATGACAATTTTCAAAACTTCACATCACACGCAAGAAACAAAATATAAAATCTCTATGAACAGTTTGAAACTTGATTACTGAAAAAAAAAAAAGTAATCTCGACTACATGAAAAAAAATCTTCTCATATTTTTTATTTATCTTCAACTTTTTTTTATTCATTTCTCATTTTTCTTTCTTTATTTTCTCTGAGATAGTTTTCTCCTACCCCACTTCTTTGACAATAAGGGGCTGCGTTCAAGATAAATTATTGGAGCCTTAACGAAATTGACCAAACTCTTTATACGATTTCACATCACACCCAATCAACACTTTTCATTTAGATACTCTTCTTATGATTCACATACAGTGTCAAAATATGAGTTTTTTCATAAGCCTTAGATGTTCAATAAAAATTATTATTTTAAAATTATGATAATAAAATATTCTGTAAAAAGTTGATCATGTGAATTGTTAATGATTAAATAAATCAATAAAATATAATTTTATTATTTAAAATCAATTAAAAAAAGTCTATTTTAGTTGTCATGTCAATACAAAACCTCCATTAGCGTGCGGTGTACATTGTGCGCACGATCAAAATATTAATATTTTCTATATTTTAATGTATTAATTAATGGCTAATCATGACCCTTTAAAATAAATTATCTTGCATTGAACCACCTTCATTGAGTCATTTAGAAAGTAAACAATGTTTAATTTGGCTTTTTTTGGTACAGCTCTAAACCATTCATGATTATAAACAAAACATTATTTAGATAATGTGTCAACTTTTCTTTTATCTTCATTCTCATTGAAAATCATCTCCTTATATTATTTTTTTTCATTTATTTTATTGAAGACTAAAGAAATTATTTTCTTCTTATGTCTCCTCTTGTCTGATTGCAAAATTCCAAACGTATTTGTTGGTTTCTCTTTGTCATCAAATTTCTTCCACTTATCCAAACCAGCAAGTGTGACCTCTCTTCTTTATCACTCTCTTTACAAAAACAAGCCTCAACTTAACTTCACTTGTTATAAATCCTTTGTTTTCATATGTTACTCAGTGGATTTAAAAAAGGAAAAGGCACATTAGCGTCCCCAAATCTATTGCAAGTTATTTTTTTACAATTTTTATTTGGCTGGAGTACTAAAACATATATTTTAGGTTCTAATATATATAAGGTTAAACTTTTTAATTGGAAGTGATATCTTTTATCATGCTTCAATGGTGAGTAAAAAAAAATGGTTTTAGTCATTCTTTAATATGTTTTGAAAAGCGCATATAACTTCTTATTAATGTTTTGCTTCTAACAATATTTGTGTTGTCCTTCACTAAAGTAAATTTTTATTTGCAATATATGTTCTGTCTTTTAGTGTACCGGTGTTCTATCATGATAAGAGAAAAATACATTAAAATTTGTCAACGTGTTATTTTAAGATTGCATGTTATATGCTAATGTATTATAAATGTATATAAAATAAGTTCCTTTTTTTTTACATAATGGTCCTATTAGATTGAAGTACTAAAGCATTTCTTTTATTCCAAGTGTAAGCAAGATTATTTTTTTCATTAAAAGTAATATTTCTGTCTTGCTTTAAAGTACCAAATCAGATCCTTTAATATATTTTGAAAATCATATGAGCTTTTTATAATATTTTGCTTTTGACATTGTAGTTGTGATGTATTAAAACATATTTGTATTGTTCGTAATATGTTTTGTCTTTTAGTATATTAATATTAATGTGTAATATGTTTTTGTCTTTTAATATATTAATTTTCATTGTGATTAATATTGAAAGTCTGGCATCTACTAAAAGAATTAAGACCAATTTATAAAAATTAAGACCAATTCACAATATATAAGTAAATGTAAATATCACTTTAAAATTAATTTTGTAAAGTTTGTAAAGTTAAGTTAGACTTAAAATTTATTTTTTAAGATGATATTAAAATTTATCCTAATAAAATTTGATGGGCCTATCATGCCATCTACTATATATATAAATAAGTACAAACATCATCTTATAAAATCAATTTTATAAAATTAAATTAAACTTAGAGTTCATTTTTTAAGAGTTAGGTTTCATACTCTATTACAATTGTTAGTTGTAATATAGATTATATAGTAGGACATTGCATGTTAGGTGTCATATATTGTTTGCTTCCTCATTCCTTAAAAAATTCTCATGATTTTACAATGTAACACCCAAAAAAATGACCATCACAAAATATAAACTTATTAATTTACATGATATATGTATAAATACACATATTTACAAAAGAAGGAAATGCAAAGCAAATTTTTATTCCTCTTCAAATATCGTTTCGATAATTATACATATATCTGCTCAGATAGATAATACAATCATAGCAATTCATAATACAAACAAACATGTGCAAGGGTAAGCTATTGAAAATCAAATTCTAACATACAAAATATAAGTAAAAAGACCCAAGTTGATTAGGAATTCATAATTAATTCAATTTTCTTTTCAATCAAACATAGTCGTACAAAATCCAAATACCAATCACAACAATCCAACTTCATTCCAATACCAATATACAATCATCATATAGCACACACTTGGATTTATTACCAACCACAACAATTCAACTTCATTCCAATACCAACATACAACAATCAGACCCCACACATGAATTTATACATGTACAACAATCATATAGGTCAGGTCACACATTGACCTATCGCCTTTCGGAAGACTCCATAAGTATAATTTTACTAGAGACTAACATATGATCCAATCAATATACACCACACATGGATCTAAAGAAAAATGATCAAGGTAAGTTCAAACCTCCAATAATGAGTGTCTAAAGTGGATTCTCGTGTATGAACTCCCTCATGAGCTTTTGACCACTTGATATCTTAGTCTATGTGACTTAGACCATCAATGAAGTTATAATATAGTTTTTCATACTTAATACACAATCAAACAATAACTCATACATTATCCCAAATGCCAAATGTCAAATATGTTAAATGTATAACATCAATGTCATACAAATTTCATCACGTACAATACATACTATTTAAACACTTCACAAATTAATTGAATATACACATCAATAACAACATTTAAATACTAAAGTAGCTAATATAATATCTCTCTACATTTTCAAACAACATATAATCAAACAATTTTCATCAAATATCATTCCTATAAAAAGAAAATTGAGATCTGTGACCAATCACCTTCACATTCAGATCCTCTAACCTAGGATATTATTGAAAGATTAAAGCTAGTTCCCCTTTACTAAAATGTTTATCTTCAAGACAATTTTCAAAACCAAGCACTAGTGATATTCTAAAATTTAGGGATCTATAGCAAGTTATCTAAAGATAGCCAAATTTCACTATATGGTAGAACAAGTTGAGAGAAACACTTTTTTCAAATGTCCCTATTAATATTGATAAACAAATCACATAGAAAAAAAAGGAAACAAAAAATATTTAGGATAAATATAAACTTACTCTGTTTAAAAATCTGGTTGAGGAGAAATGATCATGATTCCTCAACTACTTTATAGTGTGATCAGATTTTAAAATACATGAGATATGAAAAGAGAAAAGTTAGAAAGAAGGAAGAGCTTGGGAGAAAGATGTGGGGGAAAAAAATGTAGGGATATAGAATTACAATTATCTATATAAATCTATGTGTCAAAATCTTAAAAAGAAACTACATACAAATATTTACAATAAATAATTTTGTTTGACTATTTTACATTTTTTTTACATAATATGACAATAAAATATAAATAAATTAAATAAATATAAAATTAATATCTATATCAAATAAATATGTCAAAATTAAATCTTCAAGAAAATATAAAACAATAGCATTAAAATATAATAAAAAGTAATTAAAAACTATAATAAGTAATTTCCTTATTTTTTATTTCAAAAACATCATTATTATTCCATTTCAATAACATTAAAATATAATAAAAAGCTTTATTATGAATTATGCGGGTTAATTCACCTCGCTTTATCATTGGCTCGCATGATCCGTAAGTTATGTAAGACGGACCACAGTAAGTCATTAAATTGAAAATACTTCCATTTAACATTTTTTTTCTGGGAATGGGTACATAACCTGACCCAGATAACCCACTTAGCATAATCTTCACTATCTAATATCATCATATTCTTCTCCGAGGAGTATGGATTATTTATTTAGTGAGAAACTCTTTGTTTAATTTGTTTAGTGTGAAAAACTTCTTCAGCAAGCTGGAAAAATCTCACACTAGAGAAAAAAAAAAAAAAAAGTCTCTTCAGCTATCAAAACTACCTATAAACCTAATTTGTGATTTTACATCTTCCTCTTAACCATGTAATGTTGGAGGTTAGCTTGGATAGGGAAGAAGTTAAAACTTTTTTGTTACCTCTGAATTCAGAAGAAGATTGTTTAATTCTCTTTCTTCTGAATTCAGATCTCTGACTAAGGAAATGCTGCAAAAGGGAAGGTGTTTAATTTCCCCTCCAGCAACTCTCACCATCCTATTAATATTTTTTTTTTGCTTTTTTGTGTTTTTAACTTTGTCTTTTACACTTTCTTATACATCCAATCTGCTTAAATAGTATTTCTTAAACATCTTTCGAAATCAAATATAGGAATATATACTTCTCAGGAAAACAAGTGTAGATATTTTCTGAAATAGTTGTAATTTAGTGAAATAAATTTTAACCCCTTTTAAAAAATTAGGATATCTAAAAATTCATTATTCCCCAAAAGAAGTAATAAATTTAAGATATGAAAAAATTTCTCCTAATTAAATGTACCCTTATTCATGGTATGCTCTGACTAAAAAGCTTTAATGATGAGGAATATTTCTTGAAGAAAATATAATCTCAACTTACTAGTTATAGGGAGAAAAGCCAAATCGAGTTGAGAGGGGAGTAACTCCTATTAATTACTTATTCCTCTTAAAATTATAATTAGGTTTAAATCAAAATCTCTTGTATAGATGATAAATATATTTGATATTGTTCAAACTTATCGTGATTTTAACCTAAAATATTATTGCAGAAGTATGGATAATACTTAAATGAGAATATATATATATATATATTATGTTTTCATCTCATTTAAATTATTAAAATTACATTTTAGTTTATTAGATAACTTAGCAGATTTATTATTTTTATGTTTTCTATTTCATTTATTTAAAGAACTATTTTTTGTATAAGATATTCAAAGAGCTATTTTATTCATTTAATATTTACTAAATTCATTTAGATTAAAATAATATTTTCTCTTTAATTATAATTTTAAATACACATTTTTTCTTGATACGACTTTATTTAACTGATATATTACATTTTATAAAATATAAATAATATTTTTATGATTTATACAATTATAATTTATTTTTAAAATTTAGAAAAAATATAAAAAAATACATTTTTTAACTTAAATATTTGATAATATTATTTTATTATAATATTTTTATAGAAAATATTTAATTAATATTTAAAATAATACAAAAATAAAACTATTACCTAAAAAAGATAGGTATTATCACATGGAACTCGATTACCTTATTTTCCTCCAATAATCAATTTATTGATGACATTGATTATTGGAGTTTTCTTACTCTACATGATTGCCCCTTACAAAGGGTATTCCACAGACACTCACATAGGTTGGAAAAAGAATATGCTTATCACCACGGAATCTCTCAACCTCCAGGATAATTGAAGAGAGTGGTAAATGGGTGGGAAAAATAAAAATTAATATATTTAATCTCATCATTTCTAAAATTATTTATTTTTTAACCAAACACCATGAATGTTGAATAAAATAATAGTATTTTTGTGGAAGCCCCACTAACGGAAAGCTTGAACCACTCTCATTCTCCCAAAACAAAACATTTCAGCATAACCTTAATTAGACAGGCGACGTTATCAGCTGACCCATAACACATTCCTTCATTACACACCAAGTTTGGCAAAGAAAAAATCGAATAAGTGATTTGCTCTCAATGCAACCACCCCTACCATTAGGTTTAGGTAAACATGATGTATTGCAATTAATCACTCAAATTAAGAACTCCGTTGACAAATGCTAAGAAGCTGAGCTGTCACACCTTAAATTAATTAATCAACTCTTCACACCATTTTCTATATGCATGTAATAAATTATTTTGGAAGAAAATTATTTGAACTGTCCTGTACTGAGTCTATTCCTTCAAGTCACGGTTAGAAAAAACCTTATGTCCAGTGTTAGCCTAATTCACAACCTTATGACCTGAGAGTATAAAATAAGTATTAATCACAGTGATTAATACATGATCCTATTAATCACATTAGATAAATATTAACTAAACTTGTAATCCTTTTTATAAAATAAAAAAAGTGTCTTCACAATATATGATTAGTGACCTCCTATATATTTATTTGTACACTTATTTATATTTGGAAAACTGAGAGAAACTACCAAAAAGATAAAACAAAAATAAGATAAAAGTGTAATACTAATTCTAATTCAAAACTTTAAGATATTAAATTTTTCAATCTTATTTTTATAACTCAATTTTCTCATTTACACTCATAAATTTAGAGTCATATTTAAATATTATACTACAATAACTTATATTTATTATAACTTAAATTTTGAAGTGTCGTTTTAACTACCCCTACTCAAACTGAGGTTGAAGAAAAAATTCCACACCTGCTCATTGAAATTCCACATAAAAACATTATTCATTTTGCATATCAAAATTAACTACTATTTTCAACCGCAATTAATTCGTTTAAAAGTTATTGTAAAAAGAAAAAAGAAATAGCACTATTTCGTCACACTTGGGTTGAACCCTACATTTGCGCCAAAGAACTCGAAGTGGCCAACACGTTCACCATCGCTGAAGCTTTTGTACTTACTTTGATAGCAAAATGCATTCACCAGACAACGATGGCTTTCCACAAACTTATGACATCGACGACTTCACTTGCCTTGGCATCCAGTTTTGGTTTGTAATTGAAGGTAAATATAAATAGAATAAATAAATAATTAATACAAAAAATGAATATCAATGTTTTACAAAAAAAATTAAATTCGTTATCCTTTATCTTTTGTTCGAATTTGAAGTTATCTACTATATTGAACAGAGTTGTTGAACAGCATATTCCATTATCGGTACTCTGTTCACACAGCAGAAATAATTAAAAAAAACTCTGCAGTGCCTGAGTGTACTTTGCTACCGACACCTATGGACGTGTATCAAATTATTAGACACAAAGTTTAAATACGATAATATAACATATCAATAAATAATTGGTTTAGCCGAACAATTTTTTATAGACTAAGAATCTGTTGTTCATGTCCAATAGTTAAGATAACTTTCAGCTACCTTCTTGATTATATGTACTAAAAATCAATTGTATTTTGGTTCATTAAATAAAATAATCGCAAACAATTATTAAGGAAAGATTTTGGATGTAATGTGAACAATTTTAAAACATTTATATTGAGTAAAATGATATAATATAAAAAAACTAGTCGCGATCAATCATTATGAATATCTTATGTAATAAAAGACATGTGTTACATGAAAAATAATCAAATTTTACTTATAAGTAGAAGAATATAAATACATATATACATATATATATATATAGTAAAAACTATCTTATATTAAAATTTTAGCATAGAAATTTAATAAATAAATTATTAATAAAAAGTAAATAAATATAAAAAGAAGATAAGACAACATTTCAATGTTTAATTAAAAACACTACAAATTAGTAAAAACAATTAGTTACCAAGTATTGTTAAGGCTGATGCATCAGACTCCGTGATTTGCGGGTTATCTGCAGGTTCAACCCCAAATACCTAACTCTTACAACCTAATTTTCTAACTTTCGAATCCGCGTGTATGAAGAACGAACTCAACTATTTAATTGTTAAAAATATAACAAATTATCGATCCTAATTTTGTTATATTTAGGTAATATTTGTAATTATAGTTTTTGTAACATATATTGTAAATATTTTGAGAAACATATTTAATCAATATATTTTCAACTGAAGAGATATTTAATTTACTCTTACATGTATGTAATGTAAGAGATTAAATTATAGGCCAAATTAAATTAACCTATTCTAAGACTTCATGAAATTATATAAATATTCTCTGTCTTTTTAATATATACACCAACATTATTTTTAGAGATGCACCTTTTTTTTTTAAAAATATTAACAAGATCAATGTGTATATATATGTGTGTATATATATATGTGTATATATATATATATTCAATTGTTTAATCCCTGTCAAAAACAGTTCACATGACGCCAAAAACTAATAGAATAAGGTTATATAAATATGGAAATGAAAGTAAAGAAAGGAGATATTATATTTTATTTTATATTTAACTAAATTTGCTCACATGATATTTATATATGACAAAATCAGATTATAGAAATAAACCAATAAAAAAAAATTATAAGTGATTTTTTCTAAACCTAAAAGGAATATGTTCAGATTATAGAAGCTTTGATCTTTCTTTCCTCAATTGAAATATCTAACATTATAAAAACATGGTAAAAAAAATAAAAAAGAAAAAGAAAAAAAAAGGGATTACCTAAATGCTAGACAATAGAACTAAATTATAGAAACCTGTCAATAAAAATAAAGAAAAAATATTTTATTTTATTTAATAATTGAAAAAAAATTACATAATGTCAACAGATAATAGAGTTAGATTATACAAACATAAAAAAGAAGAAAAAAAGTATATTTTATCTGATACCCAAATTTTTTTACTAACATCCTATAACAAAATCAGATTATAAAAACATGTCAATAAAAATAAAATGAAGGAAAAAAAGATGTTGCTTTTATCTGATACATACAAAATAATATTCTCAATATATACTAAATAGATAATTACTTACCTTTTTTTTTATCAACAAAAATATTGTATACCAAAATCGGAGCAAAACGTTTATTACTTACCTTGAATTGATCTTAGTATTATTCTTTCGCTTATATTTATTGCTTTTCTTCTATCTTTCTCTTCCAACTTTTATTATACTCATATTGTTAAACACCTAAATGCTAGAGTAGAAAAAAAGTGAAGTTTTTTTTTTAATTTCCCTTAAATATAATAGGTGTCAATATAATACAAAAATTGTTAAGAGTTTTCATCCCTTTTCCTATATTTATATTGTCAAACTAGTAAATGCTAAAGCAGATAAAAGTAAAAAGTTATTTTTTTTATTAAATTACATAATAAAAAAGACTAAAATAACTTTAAATATATTGTGTTAATATAATAAAAAATAGTCATTGGAATTTCATTTCACATCTTTTTTTATATAGATAAGTAGCTCACATCTTGATGAGTATTATACTTCTAAAACACGAATAACCGTTAATTATAAGATTAATTACCTCGAAACAATATCCTATAATTCAACATATTTATTGGTTAAATATATATTATGTAAAAAGTAAATCTATGAAGTAAGATTGTGATAGGCAATGACAATAATATTACGTGAAACGTGCATAATAAAATAGCAAGATTAGTGTCGGTAGCCACAAGCTTTGGAATCATAGAGATTTGCTCCTTCACGTTATAAGATAATTATAAAATTTGCAATTGAGACTTTTCTATTAATCGTTCTTTTTGATTTGTGAGAAAAACAACTCCAAGCAACGACATGGTCCTTCACTTCACAAACTAAGTTCATTTAACACCATAAATCGAGATTAGCAAATTGTGTTTAATAGATTTGATTTGGGACGCAAATTGTGGCTATTCAGGATTGTTTCTTCAGCGGAACCATGGAGATTAATATTTTATTTCATATTTTAATTCAGTGTTTCTTATTTTATTATTATGAAGTGAAGTTTTTAGTTATAGTTGACGTGGATTATTCTCAATAATTTATTATAATTTTTTATAATAATTATTAGTACTACTCCAACCAAAATTTATTGGTCACTTATTATAATTGAGAGTGTCCATCCATTAAAAAAAAAAAACAATATAAAAAACTTCTGAGACAAAAGTCGAGTGAGATAATAGGGTTTATTTAAGAAAAGATTTTCAGAGAAATTTCACTAAAAAAAATAAACCTTTCATAAATTAAAACGAGTTTATACCTAAAGTATTTTTTTTTTAACCAAACGTTGTAATTTAGTATTTACTTGTATTTAGTCGTCCAAAATTTTCCTATAAAGTAGCCAATCTGCCAAATATGCCCTCAACTCAAATTCTTTTTATTTATTGTAAACTTAAATTTAAGTGAAAACTAAAAATAATACTAGCAACTTACTTGTTCTAAGAAAAGTGAGCTACCAAAGGAAGACAATTAAATAGTATAATATAAATATACATAAACAAGATGTGTGAACATCGTGCTCACAAATATGCATAATGTAAAATAGAATAATTAAAACAGTACTTCTAAGTCGACGTGAAATTGTTGTCCTAACCTGCGTCACCTTGTCTTTTAGTATAAAGTATAATCATAAAACAAAAGTAATATAAATGCATGAACGGGCATAAAATATATATCAATCAAGATACAGATAATCTAATATTATACTATATCATCCACAACACATTCTCAATTTACGGCAACACATAAAAAATACAAAATTACATCAAAATTATACTTCGCAATCACACGAATCCATATGTTGTATGACCTCACAATAATTTGATACAACTTCAAATTTTCGTGAAAAACAGTGTTAAGTATTCAACAAACATTTATTTGTAAAATATTGTAATATACTTTTAATAATTCAATTCCAGCAAGCATTTATTTGTAAATATTGTTATATATATATATATATATATATATATATATATATATATATATATATATATGTGTGTGTGTGTGTGTGTATTTTTTATATT
>Ga0209489_106290_pt1 | contig 19298 bp, 11 predicted proteins | sample SiratrowhiteBW_FD_187527 | JGI IMG/M metagenome (GOLD analysis project Ga0209489, IMG submission 187527) | Root nodule microbial communities of legume samples collected from California, USA - Siratro white BW (SPAdes) (version 2) | ecosystem: Host-associated > Plants > Roots > Nodule | place...
AAATCAACATCCAACCAAACAATTTTCAAAAAAAAAAAAAAAGAACTATGTAACCTTGATTCTCTATCCCTAATAGAGATACGTAGGAGCAAGGTCAAACCTTGTCGGCCCCAAAACTAGAAAAAATATTTTATTTGTTTTATCTTAATCTCTGTCTTTTTCTTGGAAAAATAAATGTTTTGAAAAATCAAACTCGGTTTATTTATTTAATTAAAGGTACCGTCTTAGGACGGACGTTGTGTGAGTTCTAATACCTTTCCCACACGTAACCGTCTCCCGGATCTAGATTTGGTTTTGCAAACTAGTCTTATCCTCATTTTTTAGTTTTTCCATAGTTTTTCATAAAAATTATGATGGTGACTCCATTGTTTTAAAAAAAATTACGTAATTTTTTCGGATCGTCGTCCCCGTCGTGATCCCGGTTGTGACAGTTATGTTTTTATTTAAAGTTGTAAATGAGTTTAAATATAGAATCCCTGAAGAGCAAATAAGGACAAAGTTGGAATACTGACGCTAACAACTGGGCTGACTCAAGAAAATTGAGTCGTTCTTAGGATGCTTAAAGTTGGGAAAAAATTGTAACACAAACTAATTACGCCCATCGCCACTTTGTAGATAAATATTTGCATTGATGCAGATTGAGTTATATGTGAACTTCTTTACATTAGAGGAATCTCAATAAAGATCTGAAACCTATCCTTACTTAGTTAAGTTTTAGTGTTAATGCTTGTATTGTAGACCTTTGCTGATAATACATTATCTTAGGGGTTAATGATATTGAGAAATATGTTTAACTTTTATGATCAAACTCAATCAACAATAAAAGTGCAGCTACCGGGAACAGAGTACAAATTATTTCCGAAACCCTAAATCTCATCAAGTCAAGGAATTGACTTATTGTTCTTCAATCTCTAGGTAACCATGATTAAGTAATTAACTTGGTTAAGAAATAAGAATAAAAGAACAATTATAAATTACATATGTGAATAGGGAATGCAGATATATTTAAGTTTTATTTAATCACAATGTTGAAAAGAATTATATGCTGAGTTCAAGAGGGGGTGAATTGAATGTTGAAAAACTTTCGCAAGCTTTGAAAAGAATTAATAGTAAGAATGAAATTTCTTTAATAAAACAATCAATTACGTGAATTTTGAATGTCCAACACAGAAACAATCAAGTGAAATGCAAAATTAATCAATTAAACTACTCATGCATACACAGTAATACGTCACAAAAATACGCTCATACCAAGATAAGGGAAAGAGAACAAGAACACCAAGAATTATATAGGTTCACTCTTTCTCAAGAACTACATCCAGTCTCTTTGCCCACAAGCAAAGAAATTCACTGAAGAACGCACATTTCAATCAAGAACAATACAGTACACTTGCCCATCGTAAGAACCCACTGCACCCTACAGAAAAAACACCTTTTAACCCTACAAAGATTACAAAAACAGTGCAGAATCCTACTGCACCACTACAAACGTAAACCCTATACAATTTGTAGTCTACACAATCACAAATACAAGAGAAAATCAAAACCGAAATCAATACTGCACAATACAATTTAATCAGAGAAAAAATAGTGTAGCAAAACTTATCTCTAATGAATTGAAACTAAAGTAGCACGATGTTCATCAATGGAGAGCTTCAAGATCTACAATCTTTAGTTTTCTTGATTAGAAAAACTTACTTAATCAAAGGCTCGCTGATTATTAACAGAACAAACTTTTTCACACGTAAGGCTTTCTAAAAAAATGTAAAATCACTATGTAATCATTCTCTTTTTTAGAAAGTCACATGAAACTATTTTATAAGCAAAACAGTTGTAAAACAGAATAAACTGGCTCAATTCAATCGATTGAACAACCAGAATCAATTGATTGATTTTTCGCAAAACAAATTTTTTACCAAGTTAATTTTTGAAAACTTTAAGTACATTACTTCGTAAAAGAGATTTTTGAAAAATGATAAAGAATTTTGTTAAAAACAAATTTTGTAGTTTTTGAAGCTCGTCCACGTGGTTAAGATAATGCATACTCACGGTTAAAGGAACAAACCCACATAAAAAATGCCTCAAACCGAAAGGAAGAAAGGCATGTCAACAACGCCACATCTCTTCATGGTCGTATCTTCGAATGACCTCAAGTCATATCTATGAGTGACCGCCTCTTCATGACTTCATGACCAAAGGTTGTATCTCTTAGTGGTCGCATCTGTATTCCCACACCACTAAGCGTCGTACCTTTGAGTGGTCGCATATGCATGACTGCATCACTAAGCATCGTATCTCTAGGTAACTGCATCTTCATGACCATTTCTCAGCATAGCCGCATCTCCATGTGGTCATATTGTCGTGACCGCTTAGGCTACATTGACCACATTGACCTCTCAGGCCACATTGACCGCGTTGACCTGTTAGGTCCATTGGATGCATAAGTCGTATTAGATACATGAGCCACATTAGATGAGGGAATTGCATCTGTATGCATGAGCCGCATTGGATACATGAGCCGCATCTGTATGGCTTGGATGACTGAGAACCAAAACCGTATGTCCAGTAACTCAGAATGCCACGTCCATATCACTTGAATAACCGAGAGTCGAAACTGTATCCTCACAATCTCATAATTTTGCATTCGTATTGCTAGAAACTCAGAAAGTTATATCCATATATTCAAAAACTTAGAAACTATTAGTCAAAAAATAACTTTAACTAATCTTCATTCTTGGTCTAAGTTTTCCTCAATAAATCAATAACTTTCTCGGTTCAGTATAGGCTTCATCAAAATAAATCATCTCGGTCCAGTGTTGGCTTCATCAAGTCAAAACCTTCTTAGTTCAGTAAAGGCTTCATCAAAACACAACCTTCTCGTTCCAATGTTGACTTCATCAGATCACAACTTTCTCGGTCCAGTGTTGGCTTCATCAAATCACATGGTAGCAACAGTGCTAATAATCTCCCTCAATTTGATGAAGACAAACCAGTGTGTTAAATGTAAATGATTAAATCGTATCTTTATTTTCTCATCGAATGTGCGTCAAAAACCGTATGAAATAATGTTCCCCCATAGTTGAATACTCTATTCAATAATAAAAAAGGGTTAACTACAATATTAAACTTCCAACATTAAACACAAAATGAGAATACGAAATTTCATTAATCAAACTGGATTACATTAGAATCAACCAAACTTAATCAACAAAAAAAGTCCTAAGTAGAAGAAATCCTACAGAAACCATCAGTAAGAAAATATACAATAATATAAACCAGCAAAATGTAAAAGGAAGAGGCTCACAACATAGCTTAGAAGCAGCAGAAAAACATGGAGACACACAAACACACACTACACTTCTCCCCCTATTGGATTCATCAAATGGGTTTGAAGAAAGTTATGACCAATTACATGTATATGTATGCAAATCCTATTCTTCTCAACCAAAGCACATGTCCCCAAGTTGCTCTTGAATTGCTTTTATTTGTCCGTCTAGGTATTGGAACCTTGTTGCACAATATTCATTGTGGCTCCTCTGATATTGGCTAATAATATCAAGCCTACCAAAGACCAATTTCTCAAACCTTGAAAAAAGGTTCACCTCTTTCCTCTGGAGGTGCATATGAACAAGAGCATTATGTCCAGTAGCTGCAGCAGTACTCAGTTCTCCCTCTTCTTCATTTTCGTCATCATCTCTGCATAGCTAGTGATCATTGATCTTCTTGAGACCAATCTTATGAAGAGTTGCAGTAGTTACTTCGTTGTAGGGCTTCACGGTTTCCACTAACTCATCCTCCAGATCAACTCCGAAATGCTCAATGAACTTGGATACAAAAGTAACGTACGGATACAATAATCAACCATTTTCCTGGTCTTGACCATCTGCTCTTTTATCACATTAACCCAATTGATCTTTAGACAATGCATTATACAATACATCAAGATCAAATATTCTTTTGTCAACACTACATGGCTATACCCTTTAAGAATTAGTTGCCACACTTCTATAAATGCAAGAATCCTGGGATTCATAGACAACATTCCAACATGATAGCCTCTTGTTGCTACATGGGGGTTCCTCAAGCAAGACCTGAAGAATTCTACCTTGTTGAATCCTTCAAGCAATGCAATATTCCCTTTTCTGACAACTCTGCCTAAGTTCTTCAATCTAGTGATCATCGTCCATTCGTCGTCGATGATGATCATGTCCACCCCTTTCACGTGTGAACACATAATTTCATCCACAAACGAAAGGATGGTGAAGAAGCCCCTCACCAAATCTGGATACAGATTCCTGCCAAATTCAGGAATTTGTCCAGCTTTTTAAATTTGAGCAGCGTCTTGATGTTGTTCAGATTCTCCTCTTCTAGCCATTCGAGCTTCACAACCTTTGGTTTGCTCATTACTTTGCGACTGATCTTGTGGAGATATTTCGCAATCTACTTGTGGTTATCAGAGAATCACCTTTCCAAATCCCCATTATCACTGCTTTCTCCTACGATGGCCCTTTTCTCGGACCTCCTAGATCTCTTTCTCGGTGTAGTGGAGACCGACATTGTTGAGGAGAAAGAAGTGCTTGAAGTTTAGAGAGAGTACTTAGGCTAAGTAAAACAGAATGTATGTAGAAATACAACACATAATGCATGCTAAATGTAGAGTTACGTGCATTGAAGTGCAGTACAGTATGTAGTAACCAACATGTAAAGAAGTACAAATCAATTAGCTGTAAAGGAGTAATTGGGATTCTGCAGATATTCAATCAATTGAAAGAGACAAAACTTATCTTCATAATTCTCTCATAGCAGCTTTTGACTCTTTGACTTCCAAATGATTGAAGACATGTGATACTTTGTACATTTCTCCTTTTGTACACGCTAACCCCATGCTTCAAGTTTTTCAATTTCCTTTGTTGACTGCAATTGTATCTACACAAGTCTCTCATAACAGTTCCCCAACATGCACAGTAAAATAAATTCACATCATAATTAATTGCATTTTTGTCTTAAGTGATTAAGGTTAATGTAGCAAAATATCAATCAATTGAATTACTATTTCAATCGATTAAACAAGTTCTTCAGAAACTAAAACCTTGTCAGAATTGCTCGAACAAATTCATGTAACACTACTCAAATCAATTATGCCAAGTTCAGTTCTCAGAAAATTGAATCTCTTCTTGTTCAATGGCTTGGTAAATAAATCAGCCAATTGCTTTTCAGAAACAACAAATTGAATTTCACAGTCACCATTGTTAACATGATCTTTAATAAAATGGTGGCGAATTTCAATGTGTTTAGTTATGGAATGTTGAACTGGATTCCTTGTTAAATTGATTACACTAGTATTATCACAAAACAAAGGAATTCTATAGAGATTTAAACCAAAGTCACTTAGTTGTTGCTTAAGCCAAACACTTTGTGCAAAACAGCTTCCAGCAGCTATATATTCTGCATTTTTGACAATGTTACGCAAGCTTGCTTATTGTTGTGTCATGAGATTAGACTTGATCCAAGCAAGTGATAAGTTCCACTTGTGCTTTTTCTATCTAATTTACAACCTGTAAAATCATAATTATAATAGCCAACTAAGCTTAATGATACTTCACTTGGATACCATAATCCAACTTCAGTAGTCCCCTTAAGATACTTTAGAATTCGTTTTGCTGCCAGGAAGTGTGATTTCTTGGGGTTTGATTGATACCTTGCACACAAGCATACACTAAACATGATATCTAGCCTGGTTGCTGTTAGATATAAGAGTGAGCCAATTAAACCTCTGTATTTGGTCTAATCTACACTAACTCCTTTATCATCTGCATCAAGGTTCCAGTAACAATTGGTGTTGCAGCCTCCTTGCAATTCTCCATTTCAAACTTTTCAATCAACTCCCTACAATATTAATCTTGGCTTAGAAACTTCCCATGCTTGAATTTTTTAATTTGCGGTCCTAAGAAGTAGTTCAACTCTACCATAATAGACATCTCAAACTCTCCCTACATAGTTGCTACAGATTGCTCACAGAGATTCTCATTAGTGGATCCAAAAATTATATCATCAACATAAACTTGAACAAGTATAATGTCATTGCATGATTTCTTTATAAATAGAGTCGTGTCTGTTTTTCCTATCTCATAGCTTTGAGAAAGCAAGAAATTACTTAATCTCTCAAACCACTGTCGAGGTGCTTGCTTCAACCCATACAAAGTCTTCTTAAGTTTGTAGACTTGTTCTGGATACTTGTGATCTTCAAAACCTAGAGGTTGACTCACATATACATCTTTATTATGTATCAATTTAGAAAAACACTCTTGACATCCATTTTATAAAGCTTGAATCCAGTTATGCATACACTAACAATAGTCTTCCTACTTCCAATCTGGCCACTGGTGCATACGTCTCCCCAAAGTCAATTCCTTATTCTTGATTGTAGCCTTTAGCAACCAACCTTGCTTTGTTTCTAACTATGACTCCTTGATCGTCTCCCTTGTTCTTGAAAACTCACTTCGTTCCAATCACATTCATCTTCTTCGATCTTGGAACAAGAGTCCACATTGCATTCCTTGCAAATTGATTTAGCTCCTCATGCATTACATTAATCCAGTTGTTGTCCATCAATGCTTTAGCCACAGTTTTGGGTTTCACTTGTAATGCAAAAGCCATATGTTCACTATCAATACGCAATTTCGTCTAGATAAAAAGAAAAAAATTGTTTCTAATTAATTTTAGAAAATAAAAAAATTTCATCTCTAAATTTATTATTTTTCTCTTAAGTTAGAAAATACAAAAATATAATTTGCAATTTTATAATTATCTTTAATTTTCTTTTATTATTATAATTTAGATTTTTATCTCTTTTTCATTTATAAAAAAACAAAAAAAATATTTTTATTTGTCTTTTTTATTTTAATTTTAATTTTTTTATTTTTATTGCATTTTAAAATAATAATAAAAATGATAAAAAAAAAAGAGCATGACGGGCACATTACGCTCCTCCTATGTGCCCCCGCTCCCTCTGCACTTTGCACTGTTCAATGCTTTCTATGTTGCGTTGTTCTCCTCAGCAGAAGCATTCCCTGTTCCTAACAAGAAATTGCCCTGTCCATCCTGCAACATTTTCTTAGAGTTTCCTTAACAAGATGTTCGATTCCTGCAATCAAACCTCCAACAGCACTTAAAGTCGGACAACACTGGAACACGCAAGAATGCTCCCTATTGATCCTTGCATTCTCTTCTCTCAATCACATAATTCATATATACTCTATTGGGTTCTCTAAGGAGAGGAGAGTTACAGAGAGAGTTCGAGGAGACATTTTCCTATATTCTGAAGTTCAACGAAGGAGAAATTGCTTGAAATTGAAAATAGAAGGAAGAAAGAAGAGTTCAAAGAATCGTAAATTACATTAGACTTCAAGAGGTATTGTGACTATTTTCATTACTGCACTGGTCTGGTTTTGGGTGTGACTCTGTTCATTGCTGCATTGGTATGGTTTTGGTTCTATGCTCTTATTGTAGTTGCTTATAACTTCACTGATCTGATTATTGATTCTTTGAACGATTGTGCTCTGACTATGCTTCTAGTATTGTGTTTCCATAGACACCTGAGAATAAGTTTAATTAGTTCAGTAAATACGTTTGATTATAAAAGGAAAATCTACATAAGTTAAGAATATGTTACTGCCTTGGCATAATGCTGTTATTTCTATCATAAATAATATATATCACAAGAAACCTACATCCAATCTCAAGTCAAAATTCAAAAAAAAAAAAGGGGGGAAGGGGGGGGGGGGACTTTTCTAGAGATCAATCCCAATCAAAACCACCCAGAGCCAATATTTTCGAACCAAAAATAAACTTTGAATCCAACTGAATATTCGATCAAAGTCAGAGAAAACCCAAAAAATATAAACCAAATCAGAAAACCACAAATAGCCATATGTAATTTCTTAACCAAAAACAGAATCAGGCATAGGAGTGATCCCCTTCACGCCGCCGGAAGCTCACCACCCACGTCCTTTGCACCAAACAGCCTTGAATCTCCTCCCACGTGCCTCTAACCACCAAGATCCCAAGCCCCTCACCGCCATGGCATCACCCTAACCACCAAAAGGCCCCATTCCCCGTCGCGAGCCATGCCACCATCTCCAAACATCACCGTTGCAAGTCCTCCGCCACCGTCTGGCCCCATCAGCATGTTGGGTGCCGCCTCTTCTAGCTGTCCACGAACTCTAAGTCTCTGATGCGGCGCTGCTACCCTCAAGTCTACTCCCTTTAGCCTATTTCAGTATTAGGTTAAGTTAACTTGTGAAGCAGCTTCGTTTGGGCCTGGCCCATTGGAGTTTTATTTTGTGAAAAAAAATTAAAGGAAAGGGCAGCGTGTATAAAAAGGTTTGGCAGTAGTTGAGACTGAGAGTGGATGAGAGGGTGCCATGCGTGACATATGTTGCATCCATTTTTTTAAACTTTTTTTTTGTCTTGTAGTGTCTTTATTTTATTTCTTTTTCTTTCATAAACATGAAGATATTTTTTATTTTATTCAATTAAAATAAGATTGAACGGGCAACGTGAATAAAAAGGTTTGACAGTAGTTGAAACTGATAGTGGATGAGAGGATGTCATGCGCTACATCCATTTTTTTTTTACTTTTTTGTCTTCTAGTGTCTTTATTTTTATTCTATTTCTTTTTTTTTATAAAAATAAAGATATTTTTAATTTTATTCAATTAAATTGTTATCTTTAAAAAAATATTATATAATCATATAATAAAAAATGTAAAGTTTTCAAAAATAAAAAATATATAAAATATTTAAAAAATATATTTAAATCCTTTATTTGTATCTTTTTAAAATAAAAATTTAATTAAATATCCAAATAACCACACACGTTATGCGAGATTTAATTTGAAAAACTTTCGTTGTTTCGTTTGGATAATCAAAAAAGCGGTATCCAATACGAAATTTTCTCTCAAAAAATTCACGAAAATATCAAAATTATCAAATTTTCAAATGTGAAAATTTTTTAAAATTACAAAACATATATAACATTTTCAAAAACTAAAAAAATATAACACTTTCAAGAATTAAAAAAAATTATCAAACATTTCAAACAAAAAATTTTCAAAAAAAGAACTACGTAGCCCTGATTTTCCATCCTCGATTGAAATACATAAGGGCAAGGTCAAACCTTGTCGGACCCTAAAAACTGAAAAAATATTTTTGTTTGTTTTATCTGCATTTTGTCTCTTTTTGGAAAATAAATATGTTAAAAATCACACTCATTTTACTTATTTAATTAAGGGTACCATCTTAAGACGGACGTAGTGGGGGTGTTAATACCTTTCCCGCACGTAAGTGACTCCCGGATCTACACCCGGTTTCACAAACTAACGTTATCCTTGTTTTTTTTTGTTTTTCCATAGTTTTCCATAAAAACTATGATGGCGACTCCTTTTTCTAAATTTTCAAATAAAATTTTTATTAATTCTTTTCGGATTGTTATCCCCGTCGTGATCCCGGTTCTGACATTCACAATATAGATTAAGTGATCTTCTGGTTGAAACTTCTCTCTCTACTTAACCAATTACATTGTCCAATGACAGATTTCTTGGAACTTGTCACTTTTTAGGCAAATCAAAATTGATTCTTTATGCAGCAACTCTCGATTCGAGCGAGTGGGTGGTAGGAACAGTTGATTGAATTTCCTGTAGTTGTGCAACTTTCTCTGGTTCATATTGTAGTTTTGTACTGTATCTATCTTCAGATAAATCATCATCTTCTACACCTGACTGTACATTCTTGCACGTTTGGTTAGATTCATCAAATGCAATGTGCATAGATTCCTCAACTAGCATGTTTCTCTTATTAAATGCTCTATATGCATGACCATGCAATGAATAGCCAAGGAAGATTCAATCATCAGCTTTTGAATCAAACTTTCCAAAGTTATCTTTACCATTGTTCAATATAAAACATTTACATCCAAAAACTTTCAAATGAGAAATATTGGGTTTTCTGCCTTTAAAACAGTTCATAGGGAGTTTTCTTTAAAATAAGTCTTATCAAAACTCTGTTCAAAACATAGCATGTTGTGCTTACCGCATCAACCCAAAAGTATTTTGGTAAACTAGTTTCATTCAAAAGTGTTCTCGCTAGTTCCTCCAAAGACTTGTTCTTCCTCTCCACAACTCCATTCTGCTATGGAGTTCTGGGTGTTGAAAAACAATGTTTAATCCCAAACTTTTCACAAAACTTTTCAAATTTTTCATTTTGGAACTCTCCTCCATAATCAGATTTAATTATAGAAATACAAAAAAATTTCTCATTTTGAATAACTTTTGCAAGTCTTTTAAAAGCATGATAGACTTCATCTATAGCAGATATGAAAAGAGTCCATGCAAAATGAGAATAGTCATCAACAACTACAAGACTATAATAATTACCTCATATGCTCATAGTTCTAAAAGGACCAAACAAGTTCATGTGAAGCAGTTCAAGAGGTCTGGATGTTGAAACAGAATTATTCAGTTTAAAAGAGGTTTTGATCTGTTTACCCCTTTGACATGCATCACAAATCCTATCGTTCTCAAACTTGAGCTTAAGAAGGCTAATAATAAATCTTTAGAGGCAATCATATTCAAATGATGCATGTGTATATGAGCTAAACGTCTATGCCACAACCATGTCTCATCATCTTAGATAACAACCAGATCATACTAGAATCAATACAAGACACATTCAACATATACACATTGTTTACCCTATTACCTACTAGCACAATCTCCTTTGTAGTTGCATCTGCTATAAGGCACAATTCTGATTCAAATATAATCTTGTAGCCTTTATTGCAAAATTGACTTATGCTTAGCAGGTTGTGCTTTAACCATCAACTAATAACACATCTTTTATTGTCATTGACTCTTCTCCACCAATGTCACCAACACCAAGTATCTTCCCTTGGTTGTTTTCTCCATAGGTGCCATACCCATCACGTTTCCACTTGATATTTACCAACTAAGATGCGTCTCCTGTCATGTGTTTGGAGCAGCCACTGCCAAGATACCACATTTGCTTCTTGGCTGCTACATTGACATGCAAAATAGTTTAGGTTTTAAATTCGGTACGCTATTAAATTTGGGTCCATTAATGTTAGTAATGCTTTTCTACACCCACCTAACCAAACCTTTAAGCACATCAAAATTCTTTACTATATAGTTTCTAACGGAGTGGCCTTTCTTCATACAATAAAAACATGTGATAAAGGGTGAAGACTGGTTTTTATTATGTCTAAAGAAACTGTTGAACTTCTTTTGTTTTCTCTGGAAACCAGCCTTTTCAAAAACATAGTTTTGTGAACCCAATATGGCATTGAGATTTACAGTTCGCATAGAGAGTCTAGAAGTAGCCTTTATCAAATAGTTTACCTTGTTTTTAAGAACTACACAGTCTTCACAATTGGCAGTCTTTCGAAAATCAAAGTCATTGGAAGATGTAGATTTGTAGACCATTTCTAAATTATCAAAATTAGTTTTCAAAGTCAAAAGCTCATATTCTAGTTCTTTGACTCTCCCTTCTAACCAGTTGTTTAACCCCTTTAACCAATTGTTCGATAAACTCAATCTATTAGCTTCTTCATGAGTTTCAAACAATGCTTGAAGAAGAGAATTGTAATTTTCACTATTAAATGAGGCACTGGAATTTACACTGTTCACCTCTGATTTCTCTCCAGCCATGAGATATAGGTTTACCTCAATTTCTTCCTGTAAAGAGTTGCTTCAAGACGTATCATTGTCTTCCCAAGCTATATAGGCTCTTCTTGTTTTTCCAACTCTATTGCTCTTCTTTTCTTGTCCTTTATCTTTGTTTGTCATGCTTGGGCAGTCTACTTTAATATGATCATGTTTACCACAACCAAAACAAGTGAATTTAGAAGAACCAAATTCGGGTTTCTTGTTATACCTTTTGCTTTGTTGGTTCTTCACTTTGCCCTACATCTTGATGGATTTCTTGAACCTCTTTGTCAGCAAATTCAGGTTCTCCATATCACTGCAATCACCAGGGCTCTTCATCATTGTACTCTTCATCTGCAACATTTCTCTTGAGTGAAAGGCTTCTGTTCTTTTTCTCTGTAGTCTTCATTTCCTTCAGCCTTATTATCTCTAACTCGTGCTCCCTCAATTTTTCAAAGAGTGCAGCAGTGGTCGATGTACTCAAATCACTAGTTTTCAAAATCTTTGTCACCTTGGGTTGTCGATACCAATGAGATGGTTGACAATGTGCGTGAAATGTTTCTGAACGTCAACAATGGTTTCTCCTGGCTATATTTATAACAACTCATATTCTTGAATCAAGACATGCTTCCTTGCCCTCTTTACGTCAGTGGTACCTTCATGAGTAACCTCAAGAATATCCCACATCTCTTTTCGGAATTGCATTGTGAAACCTTGAAAAACTCATCTAGATTCAAAGCGGATGTTATAATGTTCTTGGCAATGCAATGATATTGTACTTTCTTGTTCTCAACATCAGTAAGTTCATCAAAAGATTTTTCAACAGTTACCCCACCAACAATAGTCATAGGAATAAACGGATCATTCACAATCGCATTCCAAATGTCACAATCAATTGATTCAATAAAGATTTTCATCCTTACTTTCCAAAATTGATAATTCACACCATTAAATATGGGTGGCCTGCTTATCGAGGCTCCCTCAGCGAAAGGTAATTTGTTATCGGCCATGGATCCAGAACTTGAGTAAAATACAAGCCCTAGCTCTAGATACCAATTGAAAAGAATTGGATGCATAAGATGTATTGGATACATGAGCCACATTGGATGAGTGAGTCGCATCTGTATGCATGGGCAGCATTGGATACATGAGCCGCATCTGTATGGCTTGCATGACCGAGAGCCGAAACCATATGTCTAGTAACTCAGAATGCCACATACTTATCACTTGAATAACCGAGAGTCGAAATCGTATCCTCACAATCTCAGAATGTAACATTCGTATTGCTTGAAACTCGGAAAGTCATATCCATATATTCAAAAACTCAGAAACCCTTAATCAAAAACAACTTCAACTAATCTTCATTCTTGGTCTAAGTTTTCTTCATTAAATCAATAATCTTCTCGGTTCAGTAAAGGCTTCATCAAAACATATCATCTCGGTCCAATGTTGGCTTCATCAAATCACAACCTTCTCGATTCAATAAAGGCTTCATCAAAATACAACATTCTTGTTCCAAAGTTGACTTCATCAGATCACAACTTTCTCGGTCCAGTGTTGGCTTCATCAAATCTCATGATAGCAACAATGCTAAAAATATTGTCTTAATATAACTCCAATGCTTGTCTCTATCAAGGTACTCTATCCTTCTTGTTTATTTATAGTTTTAAGATGTAGTTTTTATCATTATATATCTATCATTATTGACAAAAGAAACATCAAATATCTGAAGAACTTTCTAATCATTGAGGATACAACAACCCCACTTTCAATTATACTAAAGTTTACTCAGTCCACTAGAGAGACCCCATCGTCAATCCATCTAAAAAGTTTGGTACGAAGGTTCAAATCTAATAAGACTTGCAAATACGGATGAGTGACTTATAGAGGCATATCTACTTAGCTCAATACATTGATGGGTTAGTTTTTTAACTTGTATTTTTTTAAAATTATGGTAATCATATAGGTAATTATTTGAAATTCATTGTAGGTCTATTAGAAATTAATTGCAATTATAGTTAGGGATTACATAGTAGTGTGGTCTTGTTTGCTTCAAAGAAAACGCAACAAGGAAATGAAAGGCTTATTATAAGGGTAAATTAACATTTTTCATTACATTGAACAAATATAACTATATTCCAACTAACATATGACCTTATTGTAATTAGAGGTGCAACTGGCACAAATATTTTAAGTAGAAGGGACAAAATAAAGTCCTTGCAATTTATGTATCCTAAGGTTAGGAAACTTTTAAAACATAAAATAATTATTTTATTTAAAATTTGCATGGAAATAATTTTTGTCAATTGTTTATCATTTTAGTGTAATAGGCAGCTTGTTGTATTTAAATGTGTCTACTATATCATATACTGGATGAGAGTCATTATTTAGGCAGGTATGCTGAATCTTGTACAGAGGTAACACATTTCAACATTTACTAAACACTAGTAGAAAAACGAAATTTTGCAATAGGATATAATGTCGGTTAAAAGGTAACCATTGTAAACAAAACCATGGTGGTAATTTTGTAAATAAATGAGACCATATTACATTGGTTAAAGGATAATCGATGTAATAAGGGTTACTCTACATCAGTTGCTACATACAACTGATGTAGAAAATAACCTAGAAAAGTCTCACAAAAAATTTGAAAAGAAAATTAAGCGCATCACTTACTACATCGGTTGCTACTTCAACCGATGTAATAAAGTGACTTTCTATATCAGTTGTGAGCTTCAACCAGTGTAGAAAGTGGCGTTGTATGCTCCACATTTTGATGCAGACTTATTACATTGATTGTTTTAAACAACTGATGTAATATAAGTGTTTTTTAACCTAGCATTTTCACTGCTCTTGCTATTTGTTCTTCTCTCGTGACGCTTGAGTCTCTCTGGTTCTTTACCTGTGTTTTATGTTGCTTTATTTCACATTTTTTATGTATGTGGTTTGTTTTTTTAACTTGTTTTTACGTTGAAGTTAAAAGTCATTAAGGATGTCATAGTAGTGATCTTACTTGATGCATGAGCATGACTATCTGGTGCCACCTTTACCCCATCGCTACTTCCCTTTGTAATAGGTTAGCATTTTTGTAAAATTCATTAAAAATAGTTAAAATTTGTTTTTGACCGAAATTTTTTAACAGCAACTTCTTTTAGTGTATATTTCAAATTAGAGTTCTTACAATATATAGATTTAGCATATATTTTGAGTTGTCAAAATTTATGGCAAAAAAACTTCAAATGGTCATAACTTTTGATAGAGAGATCGAATTAAGGCATTTCAAAAATAAAAATTGCTCAAAATTGGGTAACGAATTTTGTGGGCAATCTCCGTAGGGTGTTCTGGATTCAAATTTTTTTTAAAATTTCATTGTTTAGTATTTTTTTTTATTTTTTGTTAGTATTTTTGAGCTATTTTTTTCTATTTCACATATATATACTAGTCAAAAAAATTTGAAAATTTATGCAGTGTTTCCTTGTATGGATTAGAGATTTATCAACATAAAATAAAAAAAAATTAAAATAGAGATATTACATCGATTGTAAGTAATAACCGATGTAATAGGGGAGATACTACATCACTTAAGATCCACAACCAATGTAGTATCTCTTCCAATGTCTCATTTCCATCATATTCAATGAAATACTACATTGGTTGGGAAATAAGATACTACATCGGTTGTGACTCCCAACCGATGTAATATCTCATTTAATATGATGGAAATGAGGCGCTGAAAGAGATATTACATCGGTTGTGGCTCTTACCGATGTAGTATCTCTTCAAGCTCCTCATTTTCATCATATTAAATGAGATATTGTATTAGTTGTGGCTGCCAACCGATATAGTATCTCTTTCTGAGTGCTCTCAAGATTAGTATTTTATGTCAGTGATTTATCAACCGATGTAGTAAATGCACATACTACATCGGTTCTGGAGCTGATGTAGAAAACTTAGGACTTTCTACATCGCATGCATCAACATCAGATATAGAATGTCTTTTAAAACCGATGTAAAATATATTTTTTTCTACTAGTGAAAGTCTAAAAGTACTTTATAACTATTGCATAATAACATGAGTCAAATGTGACAAATTTTCAACCAAGCTCCATTGTCTCATAATGACATCAAATAAATAAGAAAAAAATGGATAATCTTCCTTTCCAATGAGAGATATTATAGTTAGATAATTTTTAAGTTTAGCTAATTTTTATGTTAGATTATATTTTTTTATTACATTTTTTTTATAAGTGTTTATATTATATTTAAATGTCAATTGGTATTTTTCTATATTTCATATTTTAGTTTTGAGCAAAAATAATTAAAATTTAAAACAGTTCAAAATTTAAATTATGCATGGTCCAACATAAATTTTGGATTTATTTTTTCCTTGCCTACTATCCATTCATTTTGGATTTATTTTTTCCTTGCCTACTATCCATTCACGTTGGACAACTTATAGTTTCACATAAATATAAACTTTTTTACTTTATTCAATATAAATAATCTGAATATCTAATGAAAAAAAAAACTCTTGTGTATTGGTGCATGTTAATATAAATAAATCTAATACAATAAACACCTTCTTATCACTTATTGTAACAAAAAAAATTAAATAAGTCCAAGAATTATACATGCAAGTGGTGTATTTTTATTTTTCATTATCCTATTTTACTTCCTTTAAATACAGCAACTTCAATTTCCAACTAAGTTTGAGAACCAACCACATTTGCATGTAACCTATTATATACACTGTGTCATGCATGGCATGGTTCTTACTCTCTCTTCTATCTGCTTTCTATTCTCCTTCGTTTTCAACTTCTCCTTCCATTTCTTGAACTTCAAGGATCTCAACTCTTCTGTTCATCTTCTTCTTTATCTTTATTGCAACATCAGCTGGTTCAAACCTTCCAAACACACATACCCTACGCTGCTGCTTCTCTATCAAATGGTTCTCTATGACTTCAATTGAAATAAGAAAGTGGTTGTTAAAAATTTTCACCTTCTTTAATAACAAGACATTAATATCTGAGCATTACCAATATAAAAATATATAGATTTTATTTTTTAAATAATTATTGTAAAAAAATAGTGGTGATACTTAAAATTTGGTATAAATGTTTTATCCCTTCAATTAAATCTTTAATTCTTTAAATTTTAATATTATATTTTTAATTCCTGAGAAGAAATTAACAAAAATAAGTAAATTATGAAAAGTGGTAACTTAATGCTACCAATATTTAATATGTGCCCACATGTTTACTCATCAGTATGAATTATAATTGGTGTTAGATTTTGTTAATATATATTTAATCTCATTTACATTTTTTAAATTTTTGACATTGTAATTAGTGGCTAATATTTATTTTATCTTCTAAAACGCATGTGCTTACTTTAGAGGGACAAATCCTTTTTTCAAATATTTTGAGGAATAATATTTTTTCAAATTAAAAGATAAAATAAGATTACTATGAAGATTAAAATAAAAGAGCCTTGAAGAAAGAGTCTTTACACTTGCTAAAGGAACATACTATTTATTGATAAAAACAACAACAATAATTAATTCACAATAACATTAATTTAAGTCATTACCTTTCATCCGTAGAATGATTCTCCTTAATTTTCTGCAGCAAGAATTGCAGTCAACGTTGATTCTCATGATCATGCAACAATACTGCGTTTTTATAAACAGAACCAACATTAAGAAACCAACAAAACACTTGACCTAAAAAATCAAGGGCTTTTGAAAATGAAGAATCTTTTGTGGGGAAAAATTAAAAACTTGCCTTTTCCGACATGGGGTGGGAATTGATGGAACCCACGATTGATTTTTACTTTGGATAAGCCAAAAGGCAAATGGAAAAGGAGTTTGTTGGGTGCTGAAGAATATGAAATATGAATATGATGGTGGTCTTGGATCAACTTATATTCATATTCATATTTATTGTGTATTTGTTTTGGAATCTGATTCCACTTGGAGTTGGAGTGGCTATATAAGGTAGTTGTTTGTCTTATAAGTCCTTTTATCCTTCACTTTACCTTTACACTTAATTCATTTGAAAACAACATGGCAAGGGGAAGCATCTCTTCATGCACATGCTTTGCATAGCCTCAGGCAATGCTAATAAAATCTCTAAAGCATCTCTTTATTTGTTTCCTAAGTTAATTCATAAACAGCATTAAAGTAACACCTCATATTTAAACTATACTTTTGTTGCCTATAGAAAGTGGTAAGCTTTAACCAATGGCAAAGTGCTACTTAAGACTCACACGAATCAATAGATTCAAATGATACAAATAATGTATCATGGATCTACCCTTCTCAACCATATGCAATATTTTTTTCAATTTTGTCCAATTTATGAATGTTTTTAATTTCATCTCATTTTTTTTAACATAAGTCAATATAATATATTTCGTGAAATTGATGCTAAAGTTACACTACGAGAATGTGTGATTGTAATAAAACTCTCGTCACTATATGAAAGAGATTATATTAATTCATTTTAAAAGAAATAAAATAGTATGGAAATTTTGAAAAAATCATCCTAATGTAAGGATCATGAAAGCTATCAAATCTAAAAAGTTTTATTTTCTTTAAAACTATCAAATAATGTACAGACATTCTATTTTTCTTAATCCCCTAAAAATTCTTTTCATATCAAAATTGTTAGCGAACACCAACAATACATTGATTATAACTAAATGGATTCGAGAAATTAGCAATATATAATAAAGATGTATAAAGTCACCTGAACATGAACGTGATGGACAAAAGGATGATTATTCTAAAAGAAAAAGATGAATGTAAGCATTGTGTAACCTAATTTCCATCCACAAGATAGAAAACACTATTCGAATAAAAAGTTCAATAAAAATAATTTCTTTAAAATTAAAAGGAATCGCAAATCAGATTGAGTCGTGAATACAAAATCTTCATCCGTGTCAAACTCATTATCAATCACCAAACTAATGGAATCATGAATCCACAAATTTTGTTCTGTACATAGTGAAATGAATCTACAAAAAATTATGAACATGTGGCAAGTCATTTTGGTGAAGCCCGGGAAGAACGAAACATCCGTTTGATGATGGCAATTTTGGGGAGTGAATTCTTGTTGATCTGAGTAATTTGTCGAGTGGTAACTTTCTCCATAGGTGGTGATTTGAAAGTAAGTGTCACTTTCTTTTCCAAAACATTAATCACCACGGACTCTGTCTCTGCTGAACAAGAAGAAAAAAACGTATCATGTGTTAGCACCAGATATTTTCCATTACAAATGTATCATAAAGTTCATCAGACAGAAAACATTATCATCAGATTTAACTGATGTTCTTGCTAACAAAACAACACTATTTTGTTGACACATTAATACTTTAAAAGTTATGAGTAGGGTATTATTTTGTTGCATGACAATGTAAAAATAATGGCTAGTTTTAATGTAAACTTATTAGAAATCATTTAAGAATATCTTATGTTGATGATTAATATCCATGAACAAATTTGGCTGGTCATCTTTAATGAAGTGTTCCAACCACATTTTTTTGTACCACAAGATTTAACAAAAAAAAAAAAAAAAAA
>Ga0209489_106291_pt1 | contig 19297 bp, 9 predicted proteins | sample SiratrowhiteBW_FD_187527 | JGI IMG/M metagenome (GOLD analysis project Ga0209489, IMG submission 187527) | Root nodule microbial communities of legume samples collected from California, USA - Siratro white BW (SPAdes) (version 2) | ecosystem: Host-associated > Plants > Roots > Nodule | place: USA...
ATATATATATATATATATATATATATATATATATTAATCTATTCGTTATAAAACCATAGTTGTTTTAATTTAATTTAATGTATACCTATTAAAAGTATTAACAATTATATTTGTAAACTAAAATATTCTAAATATTTAATGTAAGAGTTTTGCAAAATTTATTGCTTTTATAGCTATAAATAAAAATATAATTGAAAAAAAAATGTTGCTAGTATTACCTTACATTCGGAAAACCACTATAATTTTGAAATTAAACTAAACTGTCAAAACAACTATAGATTTAGAAGAGATAATACAGGAAGAATATTAATTAATATCTAGAGGTATAGGTTAGGACAAATGGACGACCATTCTTATAAAATATTTTATAGTTTCTACAAAAAAAATATAATTTGTTCCTAGTAAATATTATGAACATGCATATTTTTTTAATAAATAATGATTTTTTTTTAAAATAATTAAAATTTTAGTAAAATCGATTAAACTAATTATTCTTATTGATATGTGTAACTATCTTATAAATACCTAATATTAAAGAGAACAGGGGAGTAAAAATTGTTTTCAAACAAAAAATTTAGGCCACAAACTTAAATGATAGTAAAGATCTTTTTAAAACATGCATTAACTATGTTTCAGAAATGAGTATTAATTTCTCTAGTTTGAGTTTATGTGAAATTTTCAATTGCCACCCCATTAACTCCAAATTAATGTCAATCATTTTACCAAAATGCCCCTTGTAGACTATAATGAATAGTTCGAATATGGGTAATTTTTTTTTATGGAAAGGGTGTAATTTTTTTTTTTTACAAGAATGCATAAGTTCTGTCACTTCAGTTTAATTTTTTTTAATTTCGGTGTCAGAGTGATACGACATCTTTAAATCTAGCCTCCATGATACGACTTATCCATTTTCGTAAAAAAAAAATACAAATTTAAATAAAAAACAAAAAAAAATCACCTATTGAATGCTTTTGGCCTATGAGGGTTTATTTTGGTGATTTATTAGTTATACAGTTTGTTCTTCGTTTATCTGGGTTTAATTTTGTAAGTTACGATGTTTTCACTATAGAACCCTATTACACTATTAGGGAAACATTATTCTACATTGGTTGGTAGGATTATACCTTTTTGAACCCACTCAGAAAAGGATATAGTTGAATATTGATTATGAAGTGAAATGAAAAAGTAGTTATTTTATACTGATTATTTAGGGAAATTTTCCATTCTGGTGCAATTTTGTTTGGAAATGCCCATAATGGGTAATTTTTTTTTTAATTACCACCGTAGGTAAATCGTGCCATGTCATAGCGATATCATAATGAAGAAATCGTACCACTGTGGCACGATTTTGTTTAGCAGTCAATGAAATCGTGCCATATTGGCACGATTTTCTATGTTAATTAAAATCGTGCTGATGTGGCACGATTTTAGGATATTTTTTCTGAACTGAAATAGAAAAAGGATCCTGAAATCGTGTCATATCAGCATGATTTTAGTTCAAATAAATTACACTGAAATTGTGCCACCTCAGCACGATTTCAGTACAGTTATAATATTTGTGATTGGTTTACATAAGTGTAGTGTGAAATTTTTGAAATTGATAACAAATAAATTTTTCATTAAACTAAAAGCATAAATAAATTAAAAAGTTAAATGCGTCATTTTTCATTAAACTAAAAATATAGGTTACATTGAAAGATTACTGTCTATAGGGACAGTTTGTTCTATTGTGACCTTCATTTCTACAATATGAACATTTCTTAGGCCTATTGGGAATTGGGTCATCCATTTCATTATAGATACGGTTTGTAATTGGTCTTCCAGCTTTGCTTCTTCTCATGTGTAGGTCAGGTATCATATTTGGACCTGTGTAAGGCGACCAATAGTCTTGGTTTTGAACTGGATGTAATTGAATTTCACAGGCCTTTAAAATGTTGTTGAGACTGTAAACGGGAGAAACGAATGTGGCTAACTGTAGATGAGAAAATGAACAAACAGCTATGACATGTGGACAAGGCAACTTCAGGGCTTGAAACTGTCCACAATCACACCACCATTCATTTAATTTGATTCTGTATGACAGGTCGGCGACGAAGTTGGGGAGTGGGTATTTCCTGGACTTCAAACTCTGAGTTCTGTCTGTCATAGCGATGCACAATGCACATAGCTGACTGTTGTTCATTTTTGCATAGCTGTGCAGTAATGTCTTTCGGATATAGGTGACCTGCTCATAACATGCACTCCGCCTTTGTCCCTCGTTCAACAAACCAGTCTTTTGTTCGTTCAAATGTAGTTTTGACAATAGCACATATAGGAAGAGACCGTGCACCCTTTAGAACCGAGTTAATGCATTCCGCTAGATTTGTTGTCATGTGCCCGAACCTTTTACCCCCATCACATGCTTGAGTCCACTTTTCCAGCGGTATTTAATCTATCCAAGACACTGCTTGCTGGAATTCTAAACGCATGGCAGACAATTTGGCCATAAGGGTTGGTTGTTTCATCTCGTAAGTTGTGCCAATGTAAAAAAAATAAAATTGTGACACACGAAATTATGTATATATATTGAACAGACATAATGACAGTAATGAGAAAAAAAAAGTACCCATGTTAATTAATTGTCGTTTTAACTCGGCATTCTTGAATCTTTTGTTGAAGTTAGATGTAATATATCTGATGCAATAGAGTGAGGACAACCCATCTCCTTCCCATCCAACTTCTTCCGATTGCAATGCATACAAGATTGCTCTTCCTCTGTCAGTTATGAGGCAAAGATTGTCTTGAGGTGTGACGTGCTCGCGCAGTAATTGGAAAAACCAGATCAGTGCTTCCTTTGTCTCCCCTTCAACAATGGCGAAAGCTAGAGGAAAAATGTTTCGGTTTCCATCTTGACTAATGACAGTTAATAATGTTCCGTGATATTTGCCAGTAAAAAATGTTCCATCCACTTGCACAATAGGGTTGTAGTACTTGAAGCCTTCAATGCAAGGTTTAAAAGACCAAAAGACGCGCTCAAAGATGTAAGTAGAGTGGTCTTCAACATCATCAACAACGTTTGGACGTCCTGTACATTGTACAATTGTCCTCGAAACAACTTCTTGGACAGCTTGTAACCATCTGTGAAGATGGTTATATGAGTCCTCCTAGTCAACAAATTCCATCGCAAGTGCCTTTTGTTTTGAAATCCAAGCTTTTTTATAGGAGACAGAATAACCGTACCGGTTTTTTATTTCAGCCACCGAACTCTTTATCGGTATTGAGGGGTTGGATTGCATGTGATACTTAATTTTAATAATTGTTTCAATTATGTAATTTAAATCATGTTTAATACTTAATTGTATGATTTAATTGAATATACCAAAATACAACTCTTGTATGACATTAATTAAGGAGTTATTCAAACGAGAATATCATTGAAATTATAGTGAATTATATGATTTTTTTTTAATTACCAAATTATATTAAATGGCTATTCTATCTATTTAATCTACATTTCTTTTAATTATTTATTGAAATAGTCCTAAAACCTTTATTTTATGATTTATTTTAACCAAATTTTATTCAATTTTTTTTTTAATTTCAACTTTAGTGCTAACTATACATATTGTTTAGATCAATTACAATGGCTTATCAGAGTAGACTCCCATCTAATATGTCAATTTTACGCCTACAAAATAAGCATGTCACAAAAGCTTTATGGGAAGGAAATGAACGACTCTTACGTCCTAGAAGACACATCAGCCAGTAGAGTGCATTTAATGTATTTGTTGTTACTGGCTAATCTAAACAATGCCTCAAATTTTAGTTGGGGTTCAGCTGTTTTGGCATCTCTATACCGTGCTCTAGACCACGAGGTTGACTACAACCAAGAAAACATTGGTGGATGTATGCTTCTGCTTCAGTGTTGGGCTTGGGACCGTATTAAATGTTTATCCCCATCATTTCCCCCCTTATCCGCAGAAGAAATTGATGCTGGGGTTGGTTATCCACTTGCTAAAAGGTAACATACTGAATTGACCTCAACCTTCTTTTTTTTATTGTTGTAACCCTAAACCTTGAAAATTGCGTTTATATTTTAAAGGTGGTCACGAGCAACATTGCAAAGACAACACCCACCAAGCAATACTGTGGCTATTCTTAGGCGAACTCTGGACGACTTACAACCACATGAGGTATTTTCTTGACATTTATGGGCTACATATAATATTATCCAAAATTCTAAACTAATTTATGTAATATTTTTTTGTAGTTCCTTTGGACTCCATACAGTAAGCCTGATGTTGCTCCCCTCATTGTTCATGACGTGTCTCCTGTAAGTCGTGCAGTGGTGCCTCTCATCTGCTTCGCCACTGTTGAATTCCAGCAAGCTGATAGGGTCATGCGACAATTTGGGTTTCGTCAACCCATTCCAGTTGATCCAGTAAATTTAGATGAGGTGCACAAACAAGATATAAGGGGCAGAACTGACCGATATTGGCCACAATACCATCAAAATTGGATAGTGATGTGGAACGATCGATACAATAGACTAATTCAAGGAGTCCACTTTAATGGTAATGGCCATTTGCTTGATAACACGTCATACATGCAATGGTATATTAGCCACGTTATCCGGTACCTTTCGCCTCCACAACGTGCACCCGCCGACGATGTAAGTTCACACACCTTTTTTTTTCATTGTGTTCTTTCACTTGACTAATTTTTTTCCCTTACAGTATGACATGCCACAAGAAGCCCAACATCAACCTCCATATCAACATGTTGGGTCTTCTTCTTTCCATCCACAGTTTCCTCCTTACACATTTGGTCAACCAAGTCACTATGGTGTTCCTCAACTTCCACCATCCACATACATGGACCATCATCCACATATGTCATACCAATCTCTCTTAAACCAAGTTCCATCTACATTTAACATGTTTCCATCTCAAATGCCTGGTTTTTCACCTCCGCCAAATATCTTTGGAACGTCATCATTCACTCCACCATCTGCATTCCATCCATCATCATCTTCACAATACTATCGACCCAGAATGCCTACACCTGAGCCACAAAACGATAATGACGATGATGATGACGATGAAGATAACAATAATGATGACAATGAAGATGATGACCCTCATCCAGTACCACCTCCATCACACCATACCAGACCTAGGAGGCAAAAAAGAAGACCTCATTGTGGCACATCGTCGCATAAATAATTTATTACATTTTGTAATCATATTAATGAACTTTTATATTGTACTCTTTTTATTAATTACTATTTTTATTAATTAATTCATGTATAAATTAATTTCAGTTTGTGAATAATCATTTTCATTTTTAAATATTCCGATAACTTTAATCATATCCATCATTCTAAATTTATATCAATTTTCATAAATTCACGAGGTATTGATAGAAGAAAATAAAAAACTCTTTTCAAATAATTAAATATTACTTTAAAAATATAGTTATATATTTATATATGAGATTCTTCCAATAATACAAAAATAACTTTTTTGCATTTTATTAAGGCTTTCACGGGTTTATATAAACTCCACGGTACATCACTTACGTACACCAATCACAAATATTATAAATATACTGAAATCGTGCTGAGGTGACATGATTTCAGTGTAATTTATTTGAACTAAAATCTTGCTGATGTGACACGATTTCAAGGTATTTTTTTGAACTAAAATTGTGCTGAGGTGGTACGATTTCAGTTCATACAAAATGCCCTGAAATCGTGCTGATCTGGCACGATTTTAATTAACCTATAAAATCGTGCCAACGTGGCACGATTTCATTGACTGCTAAACAAAATCGTGCCATTATGACTCGCTTTTTTCCTTACGGTATCGCTATGCCTTGGCACGATTTACCCACGGTTCTGGGCATTTACAAATAAAATTGCACCATAATGGGAGATTTGCCGATTATTTACTCCATGTTGAATTATTCACCTTAGTTAAACCATTCTCAATATACAGTATAGAAGGTTTTCAACGTACGATGAATGTGGATGTTGGAACCCACCTGCGAAGACAACGCAAATCATACGAAAGTGCTGGGAAAGATACGTGAGCTGACTCGAACAGGGTTGGAATTGGCACAAAGAAAAAAGAGAAAATTGTCAAATAATATGATTAAGAAAAATGTTGGTTTCCTAAGAGGGGTCACAATCCTAAGGCATGCTTTTACTCTTTTTCAATTTTTTATTGTTACATTTAATATAGGAGTTGTCATTGGTACCATAATTATATTCTACACACACAATTTTATATTTCTAATGAAACCAAGTAGCCATATAATAACTGATTGAAATTTGAATTTGTATGACCAAGACCAAACCCAACAATAAAATCTGTATTAAATCCACCTCTTTCACAAACCCAACTTTCCCTTTTGACTATACTTCATCACACAATTCTCCAACCCCTTCTCTCTACCCTCTCTCTCAAAATGGAAGATGCTGAAGAATGCATCACTGGGCTATGTTTGGGACTAGGAATGGGAGGGCATGTCCCGAAAAAGGGTAAGCAGAAAGAGAACAGGCCTGTGAAGTGCCTAGACTTAGCGTTTGAGCTTTGTCCAAAAGGGGAAGCCATTAACTTGGATCACGATAAGGTAGAGACCACTGATTCTGATAACAGCAACAACAACAACAAAAGATGCAGAAAGAAACTGAGGCTTTCCAAGGACCAATCATCCATGCTTGAGAACAGCTTCAAACTGCATAGCACTCTTAATCCGGTATATACATATATATTCACCTTTTCTCGTTCTAATTTTTGTATTTATCTAAAAACTTATGTCTCGATGTGTGGATTTATATAAATTTCATATGGGTTTAATATTAATTCTATTATTGCTTCGTAATTAGATTGCACGCCGCAAGTGGTTAACGTGTATGGCACATACACGTAACGCTAGTGATGATTTTGTTTCCTACATATGATTATTTGTATATATCATACATATGTGTTCTTTTGTTTTGTACCACATACATATGATTATGCTTGGTTTTGGTTGGACATGCAGGTTCAGAAACAAGCACTGGCTGATCAATTGAATTTAAAGATAAGACAAGTTGAGGTTTGGTTTCAGAACAGAAGAGCAAGGTACGTAGGTTAACGTATATATTCAGTTTCCAGTTTCATTGATATATACCTTTGTTTATTCTTGATCAATTGCTTTGCATTAAATATCTGGGTTCCTTCGAAGCTCAATCTTTAGAGGGTAGAGACAAAAAGAGAGGAAAGAAAAGGGAGAGTTTTCAGTTTTCAGTTTTCCACGGCTTCATTTTGTTTATTTAATAAATTATTAATTGTGTTGACTATATCGTCCTATGGCGTGCATTAAATTTCAGAGATGTTATTATATATGTTTAAATATTATAATTAACAATGAAGTTATGGTCAGGACCAAACTGAAGCAGACAGAACTGGACCGTGAGTGGTTGAAAAAACAGTGTCAAAATCTAAGCGATGAGAACAAAAGATTGAAGAAGGAATTGCTGGAACTACGTGCACTTAAGGTTGGACCATCGCCTCTATGCATTCAACTATCCAAAACGGCGACTTTGACTATGTGTTCTTCGTGCGAGAAACTAGTAAAACTGAATGAAGAAAAGAACAATATAGAGTTAGAGGGTAGAAATTGATGCATATTGGAATATGATGAAGCAGCTGTTGCTATACATAACTTAAAAGCTTTCTAATTATGATTAGAATGAAAAACAGTACATGCATATTATATTATTCCTCCGGTCCCCACATCGAAGACAGAGGAAACTGGGGCGGCTTCGATAGATACGTAGTTAGTATTCAGGTGTCTCTTCTCTTGTACATTTATTTTATTCAATTTAAACTAATTAATCAAAATTATTTATTTCTCATTTTATATGTGTGTGTTTTTTTATGTACGTATGTGTTGGTACGGATAAGGAATAAGCTTTTGAATGGCTGAAACTCAAAGATAAAACAATTCCCTAAGTCAGACCACTAATTAGAGATTAGTGCTTAAAGTTAGAATATTAAATCTCAGCTAGATAGGATTTTGTTTTATATTTGCTATCCATGACGTGAAACATGGGTATTCTCATGCTTCACAAGAATCCAAACCATGTGTGAATTTGAATTTGGTTATAAATTAATGAGAGATTTCGTTTGAGATCCATGGTTGATCTCATTGTAATCTAGGAATGTTAATAAATTGATTTTTTTTTTTTGTAAAATAAGGTCTTGATATATGTGTATATATATTATTGGTGGGTGGTCCTAAGAAAGTCCTAGGGAAATTTCACTACAATTTTTAGAAAAACTCCATGAGGGTTTAGTGCGTGACGTGTGTGGAGAAGGCATGTATGCATGTCACAATATTTAATAATAAGCTTCCCACCAATTGTGTGTGTGTGTTTGTCTTTGAAGGTGGTTCTTGAACCAACCAACCCACAAGACAAGACACGATTAGGTTGCATTTCACAATAGGGCAAAGTTCCATTGAGAGAAAATGCATGGGATTTGGCAGGTCATAATCCTAACATCATCCAAGTAAGTGCCAACATTGAAATCTAAAGAAAATCATTACTAAGAGACAGTGCGGTTCCCTTGATATGGCACCATACACAATACAAGATGCAATAACATGGTTTTAGAGAAACTTTACAGCGTCTTTTAAGGGATCGCAATTGAATTCAAACACACTGTTTTCACAAATCCAATGCAGGTTGAATCAATGTCCATAAAGAATATTTGTAGTGAGTGAGGTATTTTTCCACCAAATAAGAGTAATTTTTTAGCACAAGTATTCTCAAATTTTTGTAGAGATATAATACTTCCGGATATATATATTTTTTTCAATTATAAGAAATATGAACTTCTATTTATTTATTTTTTTACTTTTAATTTATTCACTAGATACACACTCATTTTTCATTCAAATAGATGTATTTATTGACATATTAAAAGTATAGAAAATACTGTCTCTGTTATTATTATGTATGAAGAGTTATACAATATTGTCAATTCATTTAAACCAATACACCATAATTTATGAATTTTTATAAGATCTGTCTTAAAAATCATGTTAGCTACATGATTTTTATTAATTAATAATGTTTTTTTTCAGACTAATTAAATGTGCATACAAATTAAGTTCAACAAAAGTTACTTGGTGACAAAAACTATCTCTTGAATTACTTGTATACAAAATTAAACTCAACAGGGTGACAAAAACTATCTCTTGAATTACTTGTATACAAAATTAAACTAAACAGGGTGACAAAAACTATCTCTTGAATTACTTGTATACAAAATTAAACTCAATATAAGTCACACTCGTCAATGAAATAAAGTTATTATTTAAACACTTTGTTCTACGAATGTTTTTAGAATAAAGTTTAGGTTTATAATACTATTAATTAAAATGAACTAAGTTAAACTATTTTCAATCTAAATGAATGAATTATTTATTTTTATGTAAAAGATTGAAAAAGTACATATTTTGTTTTATAGTAAGAATTAATTTAAAAGTTTATAGGTCACTTTTACTTTAATTAAACATTATTTGTAATGCTTTATAATTGGGAATTGAATTATCGTTTAATATTTTCTTCATTTAAATTACATGTTTTATATTTTTAGTCAATATTCTTTTTGTTGTTTTACCATGAATACTAATTACTATTACAATAGGATTTATATTTTATTAATTTGTCAAACAAATGCCTAATTATTGGAGAGTTAGAGAGTAGATTGGAATGAAACTGAAATGCATGTAATATTTTTAAAATTGGAAAAGTGTTATCGTTTTTTATTTATATATAAAAAAGTACAAATAATATAAGATAGATAATGATATAGCAAAAATAATTTTTAAAATTTTGAAACACTGGTTGTTTTGAAATAAAAAGAAGAGAGACTAAAACATTTAAGGGTATGAAAAAGAAGTAATAACCATGCTCTTAAGATAGAGATTAGGTTTGCCTTATTTTATAAATATTTTTAAACAAGGGGACATTGCATTTGTCTACGAAAAGGTTTCATAATTACCAAGTTGACAAGCATATTTAGTTTCAACTGCCAACCATTAAACATTACATGTCACACCTATGATCCAAAGAAAGTCCACAAGCCACAATCAATTAATTTAAACCATAATGACACCATTATGAATTCAGTTCAACTTTACCCAGTATAAATCCTTCTCATCTACCTTATAAATTATAAAACATTTTCAATTCAATCTATTAAAAATTTTGTATTTAGTACTTAAAAAATATTTTTATTTTCATTTAAATTCATTGCTAGTTGATTTTGTTATTAAAAAAAATAAAGCTATTGTCTTTGTTTTTTCATTTTTAACTTACTGGCCAACTGGTTATTAAAGAATAAAGAAACGAATTGACCGATAAATTATAAAATATTGAAGAGAAAATAAATTATTAGTTGACAAATTAGAGATGAGAAGATAAAAGTAATAGTCATGATATATCATTAACTATAAAGATTAAAAAAATAATTCGATAATAATAAAAAATAATTTAAACATTTAAATATTAATAAACTCTTTAACAAAGACTTAATTAAAATTAGTCAAAGTTATAAAATATTTAAAATTTAATTAATTCAACACATCCTTAAATTATTAGTCAAAAATTTATTTATTTTTATAGAAAAGTAGTTCCAACAATCTTTCCACGATTTGTCTGCTTGAGAATGTATTTTTACTATTTTTCAATTAATTCATTTCAAATGTAAAGATATTCTTTTACACCGTTAACTAGTTATAATATATGAGAATGAGAATCTATAATTGGCAGAAAAAGTAAAAAAGTAAGTGAAAAATATATTAGTGTGTAATTTACAGTACATGATCAAATTAAACTTCTAGGTTATAATGAATTAAAATAATATATACTCAATGATTAAAGTAAAAAGAATTACTGAGTTTCATCTAAAACAAACTTGTGATTGAGTATTATGTACGTGAAATTTGGAAACAATAATTTGACTAAAACGTTGAACAAGAATTCCTGTACAAGAAACCGTACAATACGATTATATATACTAGTCCAACGTCACTAATAATACGTCAATTTATTTATCAAAAACAAATGGATTCTTCAAACACATTTCCGCGGGTCCCCATTTCCCACTGTGCAAGAATTTAGAATTCATATACCTTCCCACTTAAGCAAACTCTGTATTTAATTAACACTTCTTTTGTTTACAAATAAAATTTGACTTTTGCTCGTCTATTATAAAATTGTATAGGAATGAGGAGTTTTGATTTTGAGAGAAAAAGAAGAGAAGAAAGAATAAGCAATGATCTTGGTCACACCAATCATTTGGTCATCCCTTTCATCAGCCTCCACCAACTCCATTTCATACCAATTCAATAATCAAACCATGCATAGCACAGTGGTGTGAAAAGAGGCATGGCTTCATGATTAAATTAATAAATAAATAAATAAGTAAATAATGAATGGGAGAATATTATCTGGAAGGTTGTCCTTGTTGAATAGTTCAGCTAATGAGAGTTAACCCTAGGAAGGATACCACCAGTTTCTGTGTTCATTCCAATTACATAAGACATGAACACATGGTAAGAACATGGTAAGAGTAACCACTGCAGTGAGAAAGGTCAACTGTGTGAAAACAAAACAATGAATCACACAATTGAGATTTGGGTCATGACCCTGGCCCACCCAGAATTGCCCACTCCTCTTTGCACCACCACAAAAGCAATTCAAAGATGCCGCCACATATGCCACAATTGTTCATGTGATATTAATACAACAATTTCAATTTACCAATGGTTGATACTATCATCTAATTCGGAAGGAAATTGCTATATGAGTTACTCAATTTAAAGGTTCGATTATACACAATACTACAAATACTTCTTAAGATAGGTTTAATCAAATTTTAAGAGTATTTTCAATTAATTTTTTTATTAATCTACACTCAAAATTTTTATAATTTTTAATTGAGTTTTTCTCATTTTTACTTTTATTTGCTTATTTATTTTATGATTATCTTTATTTGATGAGGTAATCCTAATTTTATTTTATTTACTTGTTAATCTTATAATTATATTTGCTCATTAAGATATTATAATCTTATTTTATTTATTTATTTTTTAATCTTATGACTCTATTTAGTTACTAAGATGTTTTTAATTTCATTTTATTTATTATTTGTTAATATTATAATCAGGTGTCTTTGACATCATTTTTATTTTATTTTTTTTAATCTTATAATTATGTTTATTTTGTAAGATGTTTCTAATTCATCCTACCTAATATTTAATATATATTTTTATTAATTCCTTAATGTTAATACATTTTTATTTTTTCTTGGTTATAAATAAATATTTTTCTTCTAATATTTTTTTCTAAATTTTACAACATCATATATAAAATAATATTGATAATAATATAATAGCATAAAGATTGAATGAATTTGTAGTTGAAGGTTTGATCACAATATAAATGGGTATATATAATTGTGTTATTAATGATAAAATTTATTTATCATAACTAGTTACTATGAAATTATAAAATAAAATTAATATTTCTAATATAAAATAAATTAAAATTTATCATGAAATTAAAGAATATATATAATTTTATTTTTAATATTAGATTATTTTACATTATATTTTTTCTTACTTTTTTATTTTTATCTTTTATACATGATAAAATTTGAATATAAAAATTTAAATATATGAAAATACTAAACTTTCCGAATCTATTTTCAGCAATTTTTTCAGATATTAGTTGAAATATGAAAATAAAAGTCTCAGTCGTGGAAGGACTAATAGTGACAAATGATATACAATATTATCTTTTAAAATAAAATTAAATTGACAATTAGATTAGATTGGAATAAGATGGGAGAAATCATATGCACATATTTTATTACTTCACCTCCTCAATTTAGTGAGTTCAATGTGCTAGTTCTTACTAATCTCAATAATCAACAAAATTAACAACCATAGTTAATATAAGAGAAGAACTAATAGATATGGTCAAAAGTCAATATTATAGTCATAGTGCATATTTTCTAACAGATGTAAGAAATTACTAACAACTTCACCATTATATATATCTTTCTAACCATTATGTATGTTCTTTGTAAGGTCTAAAAATTCTCACTAATTATCTACGGTCATATTGTAATGTTGTAATTAATTAGCTATGATATTTTCTTTTTAAGAAAAGCCGTGAGTAAACAAAGTTTTCCGTTGGGAAACTAAGCTATTTTAACAAAATTATTTTTTACATTTTTAACACAACAGATCATTATTTTAGTTAATTTCATTTATATTAATTATACATAAATACTATTCTAAAAATAACTCAAGTAAAAAGTATTAAATTAGTAATATTTATAGAAGAATAACCATTAATACTCCAGATAGCTGTTTTATTTGTATGTGGTTGAAGTTGATTCTCCCATGCTCTGATTTATCGTTTAATATAGTTTCCATACACTATATTTTTGCGAAAAAATATTTTGAAAGAGTGATTGATCTAAAACTATAAATATAAAAGGTGTAATGCAATCAAATTATAAAAGCTTGAGAGTAAATATAGAATAATTTATGGAACTGGGTTGTTAATTTATTCAATAATTTTATGTAAATGATTTATTTTATGAGTGTCGGTTCTCTCTTTCGTCTGCCACTCCCTTCAATAATCCATTTTTGTTTTTTCTTTTTTGAGTTATATTAAGAAGAGAGAAGCATCATCCTTTGTTGGGGAGATAAACACAATCTAGCTGATTTTGTTGACCATAGATAGTAATCAATTTCTTCAATCATGTTAATGCATGTTTCAAAAAACAAGTACAATTTGGTCAACTATCATTTAGGCTAATTGATAACTATTGTTATCAATTTAACTAGTTATGTAAAGTTTAAGTTCTCAATCACCTGTAGTATCTTCCAAAAATCTAAGATCTATATTAGAGATACATCTCAATTATATTCAACAGATTAAAGTTATATATCTCTTCGGCTCATTTAATATATGAATTATACTAATTTCTTACTTAATTATGTGTAATAAAGTACAGTTTTCTATGTTACCTGAACAACAAACTCATGGTAATACCCAAAGGGGCACTACCACAGGGGAACAAGAAGTTCCACTGCTTTCAATGACCTCCTTTATGTGAGGAAAGGCCAAAGAAGTTCTGTTTTTTCTTTTGATCCCCCTTCTTTGCCGCACAAAAAGTAAACTCCTTGAAAGAAGAATGATGTAAGTCAATTTCTTGATTTTGTTTGTTGAAAAACGAGAGTGGCATAAATTAACTCATTCCATGCATCAGGGACACCAGGAAGACACCAATGGCTGCAGTCTTGCTTCCTTGTAGAGACTTTCTTTCCATCCATCGTATTCTTGCCATAGACAGATGGGTGGCCATCCTTCCGAAAATTGGTCAGTTTTGTGATATTTAATAACTTTACTGGAACCTTCATTCCCTGAATCACTTCCTCCACTATCTTCATCTTCAAAGGATAGTAGTTCAGGAGGGAACCATTAAAAGCTGGTTCAGTTTCACCGTTGCATGACCCGCCTGAGTCCCAGTCCCCACCCCTGCCAAATATTCATTAGCAATGTTATTTGGTTGAGATATTAATTAGTGAGGGTGTATAATTGGTTTCTTCTATTTTTTCTTTTCTCCATTATCTTGATGTTGATTAAAGCAATAGGTTTTCTATTTCTTTTACACAACATGATCCTCAGTAAAAGTAGACTGGAAAGAGAAGGGTCCAAGGATTTTATGTCAATAAATATATGTGAAAAAAAAATCAATACCTGAAATGGGCATTAGAATATCCGCGATAGTAGACAATCTGTTTACGTGGATTGATATTATTATCGATCCATTTTGCCCAGGTCTCTATAGCCTTTCTGTAAGCCTCAACTGCATCAAATTTTGGATATAGATAATCACCTTCTTTATAGTAATTTATCCTGCACAAATCAGACACTATCACATTTTTTGGTAGACTTTTAAAGAAAATAATGATTATTTTCTTTCTTTACTTTGATAGATGACTTGTTAATTTCAAGGAATGAAAGACAAACCAATTGACAACTGGTGGCAGTGAATAAAAAGGAAAAACAAAAAAGTGACAATTTAAATTCGATATAAGTGTACAAGTTTTCTTAATACATAACTTTTGATACTATAGTACACCTCAATCTTCCATGTTGCCAAGAGAAGTTTACAACAAGAAGTCAGAATTCTTGTGCAGCAAATGCTAGGATGAATCTTTTAATTACTTAACCAAGCAAGAGTTCAATAAACATGGGGGAAGCAAGACAGACAAAGTTTCCAAAATTTTATTGCATAAAATCAATGCACAGATCAATCAAAGTACGAAATTAAAATAATTGCATCCTAACCCTCGGGCAGTCTTTCCATGAGTCCACCAGTGTCCAGTATTGAAGACAAGAATATCAGCCTTCTTCCAACGACCAGATGTCTTGTCAATCCGATCTATTGACAATGTAGGATTTGAGCTCCCTTGTCCATTAAGACGAACTCCTTCCTTCACAAGGAAATGTGATCTCACAAATACCACGGAGCAATTATAGTCCTGTCCAAGTATTCCAAAATCTTAGCACAATGTACTGCAGTCTGTTCATATACATTTTCTTGACACAGCAAAATAAAAAGTCCCGCTGCCTGATCATTTGTATGCAAATTTGAGATAATAATACAAATACTGTACTTATAGGAAGTTATGAAGTTTTAACTTCTCAGATAGTTGAATTCATTTTAAGGTAGAGGAAAAATCTAAGAGAAAACAATAATGTAAAAGCAGATCATGTTATTAGTGCATAGAAGTTAGAAGAAACTAAACATGCAAGATAAACTTTTACCTCAAATTTAAAAACAAAGTAGCCTCTTCCTTTTGTTATTTTGTGTCCGTGTACCTCATACATTCTGCTCTTATTTTGCAGGCCTTCACGTAGTACGCACAGAATGGACTCAAATTGGTTCCGGTTCATAGAATCTCCAACCAACATTAGTCTTTTCCCTTTCAGTCTTACCAGGAAGTCCGTGGCATTAAACCTTCAAGTACAATATGAAAGCCATTGCTCAGGCATATATGAATAGTTAATTTTTAAACTACTAAAAGATGCAGAGCAAAGGATAGCTGTTCAAATCATGCTATAGTGTATATGAGAAGCATTTTTTCAACAGAAAATCATAAGTTGAACACTAGAAGAATAAATTTGTTTTATTAAGCCTTCATCTATCAACAGAAAATCAAAAGTTGAGCATCTGATGAGAAAAAAAGGTCAAACTGTCATCTAAAGGCCACCGAATAACAACATCAGTTTGCTAGTGTTCAACTATATCACAGAGAGAATACAGAGAAAGGCTAAAAGTTATTTAGTTCCTAGTACATTGTCATAAAACACAGGATTCAGGGTTTCCACTTCTCAATTACAGAAACAGCATAGCTCTTTGAATGACCATCGGACAACAGTTTTTAAAGGGAAATGTGGGACATAATTAACATCAAAGCATACCACTACAAGCTAAGCTTCAACAGAATTTGAAATTCTAGATGTATGCATGTTGATTTATAAGTCGACTAATACATTAACAGCTCAAGGATGTAAAATAAACCGTGAAAGGACAAAAAAAAATCTGTTGCAATGGCTAATTTACATTATAAGATTAAAAAAAGAGTAGGATGCATGTGCTTCTCTGTATGTCAAGCTGAGTTTCCAAAAACCACCAAGTGAAAATGTTTGAACCTTTTTAGTAATGTTCCACAATCCTGAAATACTGCTACCAGAAACTATGTTGTTAGAGCAACCAACTAATTAGGTAAACATTATTTTCAATTTTCACGGGTATGGGTGCCTCACCATTTCTAGAGCCCTTCAGTCTGAATCTGAAGATTAGCTTAAAAACAAAAATCAGTGCTGAAAATTCATTTTCTCCTAATCACTTAGGATAGTCTGATACATTAAAACTATATGCTGAATAATGATTACTCTCATTAAGATGTTTTGAATTGCACAAGTTGTTGAACTAAAGCTGGGTCCCCCGCAGGGAACATCCATATCAAGTTTATGCAAAGAGAATCATATTTACACACTCGCTAAAGTCTCATAAATATACACAGTCCTCATACTTGAATACATTAATTCAATCATTCTGAAACCAACCTCTACGTACTATGATCCTCATCAGAGTAAGAGGTGGCATGGCAATTTTGTCACGCGAATGGTAGCGGCAATATATCCACCGACACTAAAATGACAAGAGAATTTCGTATCTGTCACTTTCCATAATTATCCACATTTTTATGAAACTCTACTTACGTACTATCTATGGAAACAGAGATAGATACAAAATTTTAACGCTATTGAGTAATTTATTTTGATACGCTGCAAGAGGAATTTTCCATAAGTGGCTATGAAAATTAACCGAACACAAAAGCATCAGAAATTGACACATGAAGAAGCAGCTAGAAGCAAAAATACCTGAAACCTATTTAGCAACAAGCGTAGAAAAAATGGAAATGCAACAGAGAAAGTACCTGGGAAGATCACAAGCATCCGGTTTCCAGCGCCATTTGGTGTAGAGAGTGTCGGGTCTTCCGTTAACTTTGCAGTCATAAGCCTCGTCCACGTAAGGGCAGGAACCCGGTTTGTAAATCGGGTAGTGATCATCCCTCACCCACGTTCCCGCGAACAAATCGCACTCCTTCACATTCAAAGCTACATCATCGCCAACAGGTTCCTCTATTTCCGTTACCGGTTGGGCATCAGATTCGGCGTCGGTGACATCGACAGTGTCACCGACGGAGAGGGTTTGAGGGGTGGGAGGGGGTGAGAGTGGGGGTGGAGGAGGCGGAGGAGGAGGAGGAGGAGGAGGAGGGGAAAGAGGTTGAATGTGGAGGTAGAGATCTGAGTGGATGGGGGGAGGGGTGCGAAGAGTGGTTCTGGTGGAGAAGAAGAAGAAGAGAGAAAGAAGGAACAATGCGAGGAAGAAGAGAGTGGGTACAGTGTAAGGCCTCTTCTGGAGAACCATCTTCCTTCACTCTCTAACATTCCAACACCTTCCCACAACATACATGCCAGAATCACTTTTTCCCTTCTTCTAATTGCAATTACACTCTACCAAAGGGTATCTTCGTTTCACCGTACATTTCTAACATCACCGGTGATCAACTTTCTCAACAACTCTTAATTGAATAAAAACAACTCTAACAACTTCGTCAATTCTAGAAAAAAAAAAAAAAAAAAACTTAGTTATTAAACAAAGAGTCTCGAAACCTAGACTTCGTCCAAAAATTTATGTCTTTAAGGACCTTAGATAGGTTTCAATCATATTTCAAAATTTTCCTTTTATAAGAATTGACGCTCTCTTTTAATGGACTTTTAGAATTAAAGATACTTAAATTATCTAAAAATTAATAGACTATTTAAGTACTTACGAGAAAACCTTTTCTTATTATCTAGAGTTAAATTATCCAATCAAGGATAGCTTCAGCCGAACCAACAAATTTTCTTTATCTATTTTGGTCTTGAACTAGTATTTTGAAAACTAAAAAGATAGAAAACAAAAGTCAAATGCATGATGTAACCAAAATTAAATTTAAACTAAAAAGAAAATCAATTATTCAAAACGTAACTAAAAATGAATAAAATTCAAATTCAAAAATTAGGAAAAATGTTTGTATGTATGTATGTATAAATGACAATTTAGTTAGTAGTTCGGTCTAATGAATTTAAGGGGAGTTGAAGAAACTTGAAAGGTGTGTCATGCAATTCTTTGAAGTTATATATGAATAATTTTTTGGTTCTGTCATGCAATTGTTTGAACAAAGGATCCCTATGCAAGACATTGCTTATACATCTAATCCTTTGGCTACCTTTTGTACGAGCTTCCCAAACCACTAGTAAAGCATTCCTAAAAAAACATATACATAATGGTTTTTGTTTTGTAACAATCCCTGCATCAATACTTTCTGCAAACATCCTACCCCAATTCAATCTTTGCAGTAGACAGAACAAAAGAAAAAAAAAAAACTGGCATCTCCAAGATAAGGCACTAAACCTAGTATATCTTCTTACTCTAGCCTAATATATATCCTCCAAATCAGTATTTAAAGATTATTAGAAGATCTTTCATCTGAGAATCTTACTTCAACTGAAAGATTCTAAAAGTTTAAATATGAATTTAAATTTTATATTAATTAAAAATGAGAAAATTAAGTATATATATATATATATATATATATATATATATATATATATATA
>Ga0209489_106292_pt1 | contig 19290 bp, 20 predicted proteins | sample SiratrowhiteBW_FD_187527 | JGI IMG/M metagenome (GOLD analysis project Ga0209489, IMG submission 187527) | Root nodule microbial communities of legume samples collected from California, USA - Siratro white BW (SPAdes) (version 2) | ecosystem: Host-associated > Plants > Roots > Nodule | place...
TTTTTTTTTTTTTTTTTTTCAGAAAAAGAAACAACAATTTCTTTAGAGGCTAAAGAATCCCATGTGTTTTAGGAAGTTCATCTACATATATTATTATGTCGCTCTACAATTTGTGACACAAGTTAATTTCAACATATATTCTCAATTACATCCAGAAATTCAAAAATAACTCTCCAGAAAGAAAAAAAGGAGAAACTTGGTACAGAACTGAAGCTAAATAAAATACCATTTCTTTGTTCTACCACGATTCGCAACCCAGTACGACATAAAATAGCATGTTTTGAGAAAGTTGTATTTTGAATGAAGAAAAATTCTTTTAGAATAACCTATAGTTTTAACGCAAAAACTAAAATAAAATTATACTGCATTTCCATGTTCATTGATATCTGAGATGTATTTGGCTATCTTGGGGTATGAAAATGTTGAAGAACTTGCGTGGAAGAGACGGACAAGGTGTGTTCTGATTCTACTTTGTTGTCTTCATGTGTATGAAGGATAATCAAAGAACAAAGGATTATACTTATTCTGGGACAAGAGGTCTAGTGGTCTGGTATGTTTTTGTTTCCGCCCAACAATTAACATTAACATTGGGACCGTAGGATACTCGTTCTTTGTATGTACCACAACTCCACAAGATTTCTCAACACATGCAAATATAGGAATGATATTCTTCTTTTTGTTTAAAACATAATGAAGTAATGTGTGAATTGGAAAATCAACCAAGGGACATAAGGGTTACTAGCCATTCATGCACCCACAAAATAACCCATCATTTTGTTCTCCAAATTGCAATCAATATCATATTATATATAACTCACACGATTGTCTATTTCTTGCATCCGACAAGATCTGCATATCATTGATCCAAGAGCCATTTATTACATCATTTTTTAGTTTTAAGTCTTTTGCAATGTGGCAGCAAAGGAGGCAAACTGGGTGATGAGTAATGAGGTTTTCTGATTGCCAACACTCGGAGGACATGCCACTTATGCAACACAAACCCATTTCAATACTATTTTGGCCTCTATTACATAATCAATAATAGTGCACAATGTTTGACAGAGATGCGACAAACTCACCTAATGAGTAGGAAACACATGCTAGCACCACATGCTCACATTGATCATGAGAGGTTAGCTGTGCTGCCTATTTTTTTAATAACAGGTGTATGACTCATGAACTGCACCTATATATATATAGCGTGAGGGATTTGGTGATAGCAGGAAAATATTTGAGCTTCCTTTGTAAAAGAAAAGAATACAAAACGAGTAACCATGGCAAACAAATTCCATGTTCGATCAAATAGTTTCCCTACTGGATCTCATCCTAGCATCAGTAGAGTGGAGGAAGAGCTGAGCAAGCTCAAAACTTGGGAAGCCACTTCCACATCCACCTCAAAATCAATTGGCACTGGCTTGTCCTTGCTATCAGATTTGTATATTTGTTTGGAAGATCTTCTCAACATGGCATCAACCCAAAAACTGATTTCTAACCATCAAGGTGAGAAATGCATGGAAGAGCTAATGGATGGTTCAGTGAGAGTTTTGGATATGTGTGACATCACAAGGGACACCTTGTTACAAATTAAGGAAAATGTTCAAGCCCTTCATTCTGCTCTTAGAAGGAGAAAGGGGGATTCAAGCACTGAAAGAGTTGTAGCCGAATATAATTCCTTCTCAAAGAAGATGAAGAAGAATGCCAAGAAGTTGATCACAAATTTAAAGCAGATGGAGAGTAAATTTGGTGTATCCCCACTCTTGGATCAAGACCAACAACTCTCTGCTTTGACTAGAGTGCTTAGGGAAGTCATTGTAATGAACTTGTCTATCTTCCAGTCCCTTCTAGCTTTCTTGGCCGTGCCTGCTCCAAAGTCAAAGGGAACCAAATGGTTATTGTTAGCAAAATTAATGCACAAGGGAGTAATAACATGTGAAGAGAACACAGAAAATTCCAATGAGTTACAGTGTGTGGAAGCATCTTTAAGCAGCCTTCTAAGGGAAGGTATCAATGTTGCAAGGATGGAAGCTGCACATGAAAGATTGGAAGCTTTGGAGAATAGCATTGAAAGCATAGAAAATGGTTTGGAGAGGTTATTTAGGGGCATGGTTAAAACAAGAGCCTGCCTTTTGAACATCATGACTCAATAGAGATTAGATAGTGTTCAGTCATGATTTTCTCTCCAAATTATATGGATCCCTTGAGGATTCAAAAATTTTGTCCTATCAATTTGTACATGTATACAACTGAATAGTTATACCATCAAATACAACAAAATGTTTATACTCCATATTTCGATATTTTTTTTTGCAGTCAGCTTTTTCCTAATTCGTTTACATTTGTGTTGTTTTTATGACTAAACATTATAATTTACTTGTTAGATAATACTATGTAAAAAAATATCATTAACATCATTTTATACCATTTCCAAAGGAAAAACATGTTAGACAAAATTGTATAAACATAAGTATAACTATAAGAAATTACAACACCTCTAAATCTAAATTTTAAAATAAAAGTATTTGTGAGTTTTCTCCCTTATATTTTGCTTTTTAACCATGAACATTTCCATCTTGCAGAATTAGCCTCAAGTAGTCCACAATACACTAATGACATATAACCAATACCATATAACATCTTTTTGTCTCCTGCTTGCCAGTTGCAAAGTTTGTTCTTAGGAAAAATGTTTCACATGATAATCATACGAAATAATGTTCCTACAACTGAGATAACACCTCAAGAATTAAGAAACAATGTTTCCTAAGAAAAAGCCGATGACAAAGTACACGGAAAGAAAAAAAGTAGAATCAAGTTGGATAAAGTGAGCAAGTATCCTTATCATTTAAAAATTCATGTTTATAGTAGTTTGTTCAAAAGCTACAAAACAGCCAAGCTCATATATCATACCTTGACAAGTAATTGAATGATTATCAGAACAATTTCAATGTCTAGATTTTCACTAACAATCCATTGGTGAAAGAAATATAATATAGATTATATTCTTGCCAAATTTAATCATTCGTTGAAATTATATGGACAAAATTTCCCCTCATCATAAGAAGCTCCTTCCTAGTCTACAATTTATTGTAGCTTCACGAGAAAATAAGCATATAAGACAAAAATTATTGGTCTAAGGTGAGAGAGAGTAGAACCAGTGAACTGCTGTGGGCTTTTGCATCTCACCAGAATATACCACAGCAGCTCAAGACAAAACATTGAAAGATAAGCATATAAGACAAAAATTATTGGTCTAAGGTGAGAGAGAGTAGAACCAGTGAACTGCTGTGGTCTTTTGCATCTCACCAGAATATACCACAGCAACTCAATACAAAACATTGAAAGAGATCCTATGACAATTTTGTACATTTTGTATTGAGTTGTTGATGAGTCAATTTTTAGAAAGATTGTTAGTGTATCAAATTCAAAGGAAACATGAGACATTTTTTATTTTTGGAAAAAATGTTCAAGGGTGCTGCTTGGGTTAAACATATGTGTTTTCAAACTCTGTGAGGTGAGTTGGAGGCCATGAGGCTGAAGGATTTGGAAAATGCATCTAGTTATATTACTCGTATGCAAATAATAGCCAATTAACTTAAAAGACAATGGAGAAACCCTAACGGATGCAAGGATTGTGAAAAAAAATATTGATGACTTTGAAAATGTTGTATGTGCAATAAAGGAGTAAAGAAATTTGGAAGAAATGACCATAGTTGATCTTGAGGGTTCTCTTGAAAAACATGAACAATGGAAGTAGAAGAAATTGAAACAAGAAGTCTTGGAGGAAGGGAGGACAATGTGATGTATGCGCAATACAACAGAGAAAGAAGATAGGATGTGGAAGTCATGATTACTGCAGTAGCAGAGACTGTGATAGTGGAAACAACAATGAAGAAAGAGGACAAGCGAACCAACAAAATCAGCATGGATGAGGTTGCATGGATGAGGTCACGATCATGGAAGGGGTGGCCGTTCAAATTGTCCACATGTTTAATGTTACAATTATAGAAAATATGGACACTATGCAAAAGATTGCTACATCAAGAAGAAATTAGAAGAAAATGCAAATTTAGTCGAGGAAGATGAAATAAAAGATCAAGGGATTCTCATGATGACCAATGGAGGTATAACTCTGAATAGTGACATGGTGTGGTATCTGGACATTGGTGCTAGCAATCATATATGTAGGGCAAAACATCTCTTTACTGATATAGAAGAGATAGAAGATGGATATGTTTCTTTTGGAGACTCAACTAAGTTTCCAGTCAAAGGCAGAGGAAAAATATATTTTTCCCAAAAGCATGGAAAAGAAGGTATTTGACTTGAAAAATAATATTCTTAGTATGGGACAATTATTGGAGAAAGGATGTTTGGTTTTCATGAAAGACTCGTGGAGATGACATGAAGAATTGGATGTTCAAATTCAATTTAAAGATAAAGACCCTTACTCTCATACGTGAAGGGAAAGCCCAAATGGTAGAGATGGAAGTTGCAAAGACTAAAACACAAGTTGTGTCTCATGTGATTGAAGACGCACTTTTCAATCTTCCAGTTGATAAAGAAAGTGATGTGGTTGCTTCAGAAGATGATATGCACCACCCGACATTGAATTCAATGCTTACTAATCTAGGGTGAAAGATAAATCTGAACCTGTTACTAGTTATCATAAAAGCATAGCCATTTAAGGAAGCTACTGGTAGATTTACACATATAGTGGATCTATCTGCTAGTGATATGTCTTCAAGAATCCCTCTTCAAGAAATAAGGGAGATATCCAAAGAGATAGAGGAGGCAGATGAAATTTTAATGCAGAGCCAAAACTTCATAAGCCCAACCAAAACTTGTCACTTAATGTTTATATTGGAGATTTGAGAATGGCTACTCGAATTAATAATAGTTCAACCTTATCTGTGGTTTGGTCAAATGATAAGCATTCATTACCTGCAAAAGAAAGAAGAGTACTTCAAGTAAAGATCTTTTTGATTTGTTGAGAGATGCATTTTTGTTCATTAGAAATTTGGATAGCCATTAATTACTACCTTTAATTATGTTTTTAATGTTAATTATAACACAACTGTTATGAATAGAGAGATAAATTTGAAAACACAATTATAAAAAAATAGAGAGAGTAATAGAGTACACAAATATCCATTAGAACAAAAGCCAAATATTCATATCCTCTGTTATGAATTACACTCCAACATATAGAAGTGTTATATTTTCTACTCTGTCTATTTTCCCTTAATATAGTTAGAGTAAGTTAAAGCATGTTTACATTAGAAAGTTGAAAGGATGGAATTAATATGCTTGCTTTAGATTTCCATAAAACTTATGTTAGATATCACTTGAAACTTGACATCTAAGCTAAGCTCAGATCCTAGGCTTCAACAATCATTTGCAATCACAGGAAACATAGCATCAAAGAAATAGAGAAAACAAACAAATAAGGGAGACTAGACCAAAACCCATGCCAAGAAATACAAAAGAACTCCCACTAACCAACTAAGCAAACCGAAACATAGGGGCTTGTACTTATAATGAAAGAAATCCAAATAAAGGCTAGGAAGCTATCATACCAACTATAAACCAACCTATTAGAGATATCAAGGGAAGCAAACTTATCAGCATAATGATTATCCTCTCTAAAAATGTAAGAATCTTTAAACTCAAAATTTATGAGATAATGGTTAAACTGATAAACCTTATAAATACTCTAGCATATGTGTATTATTTTTTGAGTAAGTAAATGAAAATAAGGGCAGTTTGGGTGAAAGATCTGCCTGATTTTTGTGTTAATCCTTGTTTCTGTATATGCTTTCATATTCAATGAGAATAAACATTACAGGTAAAAGTCTTCAAGCCCAGTTCAGCTAGGGAAATGTTCTCATTCTCTGTTTCTAATTTCTAATTTCTCTAATAGTTACAACATTCCCCCTTTTCACCTACTCTTGTTTTCAGTCAAATTATTTTCAAGTATAAGTCCTACAATACTGTCAATAATTCAAATTAATTCCACACAATTCATTAACAAACTGAAACTTAATAATTTGTGAGTGTATCAGACTCTGTTGGGAACTGTAGGATACTAGTACTTCATATGTACCCCAAGATTTCTAAAAGAAAATATAAAGGAATGAAACTATTTTGTTTAAAGCACAATGGAGTAATGAAAGTGTTGGTAAATCAACAAGGGAGACGTAAGGGCTGCAACCCACTCGTGCACACACCAGATAATCCTCATTTTGTTCTCGAAATCTGTAATCAAAATTATATACAACTCAATTTGCTGTCCAAACTGCAATCGAAATTACAAATAATTCATGTTGTCCAAGTGTGATATCCCTCAAGATACGGACCTCATCTACCAAAAGACTTTTATTACACCATTTTTGCAGTTTTAGCTTCTTATCCTTTGGACAAGCCAGGTAATGGATATCCTTGAAATAATTATCCAAAAAGAAAATTCAAAAAAAGAAAGTTGGGATAAAGCAGAAACATAAAATAGCATGTTTTGAGAAAGCTGTATTTTGAATGAAGAAAAATTCTTTCAGAATAATCTTTAGTATTAAGGCAAAAATAAAATAAAATCATACTTCATTTCCATGTTCATTGTTTTATCGCAGACGCATTTGGTTATCTTGGGGTATGAAAATGTTGAAGAACCTGCGTGGAAGAGACGGACAGGATGTGTTTTGATTCTACTTTGTTGTCTTCATGTGTATGGAGGATAATCAAAGAACAAAGGATTATACTTATTCTGCAAGAGGTCTACTGGTCTGGTATGTTTTTGTTTCTCCCCAACAATTAACATTAACATTGGGACCGTAGGATACTCCGTTCTTTGTATGTACCACAACTCCACAAGATTTCTCAACAAATGCAGATATAGCAATGATATTCTTCTTTTGTTTAAATGAAGGGTTACCAGCCATTCATGCACCCACAAAATAACCCATCATTTTGCTCTCCGAGTTCTAATCAATATCATATTATATATAACATATAACTCACGGTTGTCTATTTGTTGCATCCAACAAGATCTGCATATCATGGATCCAAGAGCCATTTATTACTTCATTATTTAGTTAATGTCTTTTGCAATGTGGCAGCAAAGGAAGCAAACTGGGTGATGAGTAATGAGGTTTTCTGATTGCCAACACTCGGAGGACATGCCACTTATGCAACACAAACCCATTTCAATACTATTTTGGCCTCTATTATATCACCAATAACAGTGCATAATGTTTGGCAGAGATGTGACAAACGCACCTAATGAGCAGGAAACACATGCTAGTACCACATGCTCACGTTCATCATAAGAGATTAGGTCTGCCACCTATTTTTTTTTTTACCAACAGGAATAAATCAAGACTCGCACCTATATATATATAGAGGTGAAGGGCTTGGTGATAGCAGAAAAACATTGAGCTTCTTCCTCTGTAAGAGAAAAGAATACAAAAAGAGTAACCATGGCAAACAAATTCCATGTTCGCTCAAATAGTTTCCCTACTGGATCTCATCCTAGCATCAATAGGGTGGAGGAAGAGTTGAGCAAACTCAAAACTTGGGAAGCAACTTCAACATCCACATCAAAGTCCATTGGCGCTGGCTTGTCCTTGCTTCAAGATTTGCATATTTGCTTGGAAGATCTTCTGAACATGGCATCAACCCAAAAATTGATTTCTAGCCATCAAGGTGAGAAATGCATAGAAGAGCTTCTGGATGGTTCAGTGAGAGTTTTGGATATGTGTGACATCACAAGGGATACCTTGTTACAAATTAAGGAAAACGTTCAAGCCCTTCATTCTGCTCTTAGAAGGAGAAAGGGGGATTCAAGCATTGAAAGAGTTGTAGTCGAATATAATTCCTTCTCAAAGAAGATGAAGAGGAATGCCAAGAAGTTGATCACAACTTTAAAGCAGATGGAGAGTAAATTTGGTGTATCCCCACTCTTGGATCAAGACCAACAACTCTCTACTTTGACTAGAGTGCTTAGGGAAGTCATTGTAATGAACTTGTCTGTCTTCCAGTCCCTGCTAGCTTTCTTGGCCGTGCCTGCTCCAAAGTTAAAGGGAACCAAATGGTTATTGCTAGCAAAATTAATGCACAAGGGAGTGATAACATGTGAAGACAACACAGAAAATTCGAACGAGTTACAGTGTGTAGAAGCATCTTTAAGCAGCCTTATAAGTGAAGGTAGCAATGATGCAAGGATGCAAGCCGCACATGAAAGATTGGAAGCTTTGGAGAAAGGCATTGAAACCATAGAAAATGGTTTGGAGAGGTTATTTAGGGGCATGGTTAAAACAAGAGCCTGTCTTTTGAACATCATGACTCAATAGAGATTAGAGAGTGTTCAGTCATGATATTCTCTCCAAATTTTAGGGATCCGTTGAGGATTCAAAAATTTTGACCCATCAATTTGTACATGTATACAACTCAATAGTTACACTGTCAAATACAACGAAATGTTTATACTCTATGATATATCTTGTTTGCAGTCAGCTTTTTCCTAATTCCTTTACATTTATCTTGATTTTATGACTCAACATTATAATTTACTAGTTAGATAATACGGGGTAAAAAATAACATTAACAATTTTATACCATTTCCAAAGAAAAAAAAAACATTTTAGGCAAAACTGTATAAACAGAAGAAATTATGACACCACTTTTAAATTAAAACTTAAACTTAAGACAAATGCATTTATGAGTCTTTTTCCTCTTGTTCAACTGCTTCATTTTTATTACTCAATGTAAGACTTATATTGACACTTAGATTTCAACTTCTTCATTTCTACTATTCAATGTGAGACTTAATTTGACATTTAGATTTCTAACCAGAGCATTGCCATCTTGCAGAATTAGGTTCAATTAGTCACAATACACTAATGACATATAACTAATACATGAAAACATATCTTTTTTTTCTCCTGCTTACTAGTTTTTCAAAATTTCTTTGTAGGAAAAATGTTACACATGATAATCATAGAAATAATGCTCGTAGAATTGAGCTAACACCTCAAGAATTAAGAAATAGTGTTCCTACAGAGAAAAAGCCGATGACGAAGTACATGGAAAGAATAAAAGCAGAATCCAGTAGCATAGAGTCAGTAAGTATCCTTATCATTTAAAAATTCATATTTATAGTGGTTGTTAAAAGGCTACAAAACAGCCAAGCTCATATCATACCTTGACGAGTAATTCAATGATTATCAGAACAATTTCAATGTCTAGATTTTCACTAACAACCTATTGGTGTGAGAAATATGATATAGATTATATTCTTGCCAAATTGAATCATTCATTGCAATTATATGGACAAAATTGCCCCTCTTCATAAGAAGCTCCTTGCTAGTTTACAATTTATTGTAGCTTCACAAGAAAATACACTAATAAGAAAAAAAAATATTGGTCTAAGGTGAGAGAGTAGAACAAATGAACTAGGTTTTTTACTCTCAGCAGAAAATTCCCTGGGATATTGAACAGTTCAAGACAAAACATTGAAAGAGACATGATCAAAAGATAATGCAACTTTGTACATGTTGTATCGAGATGTTGACGTGTCAATTTTTTAGAAGATTGTTGGTGCATCAACTTCAAAGGAAGTGTGGGCCATTTTTGGAAAAAGTGTTCATGGGTGTCGATAGAGTTAAACAGATGCGTCTTCAAATTCTACGAGGTGAGTTGGAGGCCATGAGGATGAAGTATTCGGAAGATGTACATAGTTACATTACTTATGTGATGAAAGACGGACTTTTCAATCTTCCAGTTGATGAAGAAAGTGATGTGGTTGCTTCAGAAGAGGATATGCATGACCCGACATTGAATTCAATGCTGAATAATCTAAGGTTGAAGGATGATGAATCTGTATCTGTGACCACAAAAGTAGAGCTAGTTAAGGATGCTACTAGTATGTCTACACATACTGTGGATCTATCTGCACCTATATGTCTTCAACATTCGTGTTGTAGCATCAGGAAACAAGGGAGAGATCCAAAGAGAACGTTTATTTAGGTGCAAGGGAGAGATAGATGAGGCTAACAAAATTTTAAGGCAAGCCAAAAATTTAGAAGACCAACCAGAGGACTTTTGGGAACCAAAACAAAGACTTTCCAAGGATAAAGAGTCTCTTCAGTCTCAATCACCTGAATTCTACAAAAGGCATGGAAATGTGAGAGTGACTACTGGAATTAATAATGTTTTAGCCTTATATGTGGTTGGTCAAATGATAGCAACAGTTCTATAACTTGAAGGAGATGATTGGAATGAAGGATTGGAAAGGTTTGAGTTGAAGGGAGGAATTTGCTAGCACTAAACTCAAAAACCATTAGTTTGTTAGGGGGTATGCATTTTTGTTCAATAGGAATTTAGATGGCTAATAATTACTATCTTTAATTATGTTCTTAATATAACATTGTTGTTATGACTAATGAGATGAGTTTAAAGAGTCTATTATAAAATTATATATTCTACTCCATATTTTATGAAAAAAATGGAGCAATAGAGCATAAAAATACACATCAAAACGAAAGTCTATTTTGCACTCTCTCCTCAAGAAGAAAATTAAAAATATTCATATCCTCTGTTATCAATTATGCTTGAACGAATAGGAGTGTTGTATTTTCTATTCTGTCTATTTCCCCTTAATATATAGTCTAAGGTAGAGTAAGTTAAAGCATGTTTATATTGGAAAGTTGAAAGAAGGATGGAATCAATAGGCTTGCTTCAGTTTTTTCGATAAAACTCATGTTAGATATCACTATGAAATCTTACATCTCAGCTAGACTGACACCCTAGATTTCAACAATCATTTGCCATCACATGGCACATAGCACTGAAGAAATAGAGAAAAGAAACAAACATGGGGACCAGACCAAAACCCGTGCCAAGAAGTACAAAAGAATTCCCAACAATCAACCAAGTAAACCGAAACATATAGAGTTTGTACCTATTATGAAAGAAATTTAAATAAAGGCTAGGAAACAACCTATCATACCAACTATAAACCAACCTATTAGAGATGCTAAGAGAAGCAAGTTTATAAGTACAACGATTATCCTTCCTAAAAATGTGAGAAACTTTAAAATAAAAATTAATGAGATAATGGTTGAACTGATAAACCTTATAAATAACTCTAGCATTTGTGTATAAGTTTTTGAGTAAGTAAATCAAAATAAGGGCAGTTTGGGTGAAAGATCTGCCTGATTTTTGTGTTAATCCTTTTTTCTGTCTATGCCTTCATATTCAATGAGAATAAACATTACAGGTAAAAGTCTTCAAAGCCCAGTTCACCTAGGGAAATGTTCTCATTCTCTGTTTCTAATGTCTGATCTCTCAAATAGTTACAACATTCCACCTTTTCACCTACTCTTGTTTTCAGAAAAATTATTTTGAAGTATAAGCTCTACAATACTGTCAATAATTCAAATTACTTCCACATAATTCATTAAAACAGAGAAACTTAATAATTTGTGAGTTAGATCAGACTCTGTTGGGAACAGTAGGATACTAGTACTTTATATGTACCCCAAGATTTCTAAAAGAAAATATAAAGGAATGAAACTATTTTGTTTAAAGCACAATGTAGTAATGAAAGAGTTCGTAAATCAACAAGGGAGACGTAAGGGCCTCGTGCTCACACCAGATAACCTTCCTGTTGTTCTCGAAATCTGTAATCAAAATTATATACAACTCAAATTGCTGTCCAAACTACAATCGAAATTACAAATAACTCAAAATGGTTGTCCAAGTTTGATATCCCTTGAGATACGGACCTCATCTACCAAAAGACTTTCATTACACCATTTTTGCAGTTTTAGCTTCTTATCCTTTGGACAAGCAAGGTAATCGATATCCTTGAAATAATTCTCCAAAAAAGAAAAACAAAAAAGAAAGTTGGTATAAGGCAGAAACATAAAATAGAATGTTTTGTGAAAGTTGTATTTTGAATGAAGAAAAATACTTTCAGAGTAATCTATAGTATTAACGCAAAAATAAAAAAGAAATCATACTTCATTTCCATGTTCATTGTTTTATCGCAGATGTATTTGCTTATCTCGGGGTATGAAAATGTTGAAGAACCTGCGTGGAAGAGACGGACAAGATGTGTTTTGATTCTACTTTGTTGTCTTCATCAGGATAATCAAAGAAAAAAGGATTATACTTATTCTGGGACAAGAGGTCTACTGGTCTGGTATGTTTTTGTTTCTCCCCAACAATTAACATTAGCATTGGGACCGTAGGATACTCGTTCTTTGTATGTACAACAAATCCACAAGATTTCTCAACAAATGGAGATATAGCAATGATATTCTTATTTTGTTTAAAAGAAGGGTTACCAGCCATTCATGCACCCACAACATAACCCATCATTTTGTTCTCCAAATTCTAATCAATATCATATTATATATAACTCACACGGTTGTCTATCTGTTGCATCCAACAAGATCTGCATATTGTCTATCCAAGAGCCATTTATTACATCATTTTTTAGTATTATATCTTTTGCAATGTGGCAGCAAAGGAGGCAAACTGGGTGATGAGTAATGAGGTTTTCTGATTGCCAACACTCGGAGGACATGCCACTTATGCAACACAAACCCATTTCAATACTATTTTGGCCTCTATTATATCACCAATAATAGTGCTCAATGTTTGGCAGAGATGTGACAAACTCAGCTAATGAGCAGGAAACACATGCTAGTACCACATGCTCACGTTCATCATCAGAGATTAGCTCTGCCACCTATTTTTTTTACTAACAGGAATAAATCAGACTCGCACCTATATATATAGAGGTGAGGGATTTGGTGATAGCAGAAAAAAATTGAGCTTCCTTTGTAAAAGAAAAGAAAACAAAAAGAGTAACCATGGCAAACAAATTCCATGTTCGCTCAAATAGTTTCCCTACTGGATCTCATCCTAGCATTATTAGAGTGGAGGAAGAGCTAAGCAAATTCAAAACTTGGGAAGCAACTTCCACATCCACATCAAAATCAATTGGCAGTGGCTTGTCCTTGCTATCAGATTTGTATATTTGCGTGGAAAATCTTCTCAACATGCCATCAACCCAAAAATTGATTTCTAACCATCAAGGTGAGAGATGCACAGAAGAGCTTCTGGATGGTTCAGTGAGAATTTTGGATATCTGTGACATCACAAGGGACACCTTGTTACAAATTAAGGAAAATGTTCAAGCCCTTCATTCTGCTCTTCGAAGGAGAAAGGGGGATTCAAGCATTGAAAGAGTTGTAGCCGAATATAATTCCTTCTCAAAGAAGATGAAGAAGAATGCCAAGAAGTTGATCACAACTTTAAAGCAGATGGAGAGTAAATTTGGTGTGTCCCCACTCTTGGATCAAGACCAACAACTCTCTGTTTTGACTAGAGTGCTTAGGGAAGTCATTGTAATGAACATGTCTATCTTTCAGTCCCTGCTAGCTTTCTTGGCCGTGCCTGCTCCAAAGTCAAAGGGAACCAAATGGTTATTGCTAGCAAAATTAATGCACAAGGGAGTGATAACATGTGAAGACAACACAGAAAATTCCAACGAGTTGCAGTGTGTGGAAGCAACTTTGAGCAGCCTTGTAAGTGAAGGTAGCAATGTTGCAGGGATGCAAGCTGCACATGAGAGATTGGAAGCTTTGGAGAATGGCATTGAAAGCATAGGAAATGGTTTGGAGAGCTTATTTAGGCACATGGTTAAAACAAGAGCCTGCCTTTTGAACATCATGACTCAATAGAGATTAGAGAGTCTTCAGTCATGATTTTCTCTCCAAATTTTGTGGATCCGTTGAGGATTCAAAAATTTTGACCCATCAATTTGTACATGTATACAACTCAATAGTTACACTATCAAATACAATGAAATGCTTATACTCTATACGTCGATATACTTTTTCTTTTGCAGTCAGTTTTTTCCTACTTTCTTTACATTTATCTTGTTTTTATGACCGAATATTATAGTTTATCTTTCAGATAATGATGAGTAAAAAATAGCATTAACATCATTTTATATCATTTCCAAAGGAAAAAAACATTTTAGGCAAAATTGTATAAACGTAAGTATAAAAATAATAAATTACGACTAAATTAAATCTTAAGATAATTTATAAGTCTTTTTCCTTATAAACATTTCTACTCCATTTCTCACACTTAGTTTCTAACAAGGAGTAGTTCCCTCTTGCAGAATCAGCCTCAATTAGTCCACAATACACTAATGACATATAACTAATACCATATAACATATCTTTTTGTCTGCTGCTTAGTAGTTTTACAAAATTTGTTCTTAGGAAAAATGTTTCACATGATAATAATAAGAAATAATGCTCCTACAACTGAGCTAACAGCTCAAGAATTAAGAAATCCTTCCAAAGAAAAAGCCGATGACAAAGTACACGGAAAGAAAAAAAATTAGTATCGAGTATGATAAAGTCAGTAAGTATCCTTATGAATTAAAAATTCATATTTATAAAGCTCATATCATACCTTGACAAGTAATTGAATGATTATCAGGACAATTTCAATGTCTAGATTTTCACTAACAACCCGTTGTTGAAAGAAATATAATATAGATCATATTCTTGCCAAATTGAATCATTCATTGCAATTATATGGACAAAATTGCCCCACTTCATAAGAAGCTCCTAGCTAGTTTACAATATATTGTAGTTTCATAAGAAAATACGCATATAAGACAAAAGAATATTGGTCTAAGGTGAGAGTAGAACTAGTGAAGAGTTATATTTTCTACTCTGCCTACTTCCCCTTAATATATAGTCTAAGTTAGAGTAAGTTAAAGCATGTTTATATTAGAAAGTTGAAAGGATAGAATCAATTCGCTTGCTTTAGTTTTTCACTACATGTTAATTAATGAGATAATGGATGAACTGATAAACCTTACAAATACTCTAGCAACAGTGTATTATTTTGTGAGTATGAAAATAAGTGTGGGTGAAAGATCTGCCTGAGTTTTGTGTTAATCCTTGTTCCTGTCTATGCTTCGTATTCAATGAGAATAAGCATTACAGGTAAAAGTCTTCAAGCCCAGTTTAGCTAGGGAAATGTTCTCATTCTCTGTTTCTAATTTCTCTCATAGCTACAACATTCCACATTTTCACCTACTCTTGTTTTCAGAAAAAATTATTTTCAAGTATTAAGTTCTACAATATAGTTAGTAATTCAAAATTAATGTTATTATAATTAATTTCGCATAATTCCTTAACAAACAGAAACTCAATAATTTGTGACTGTAGATCAGACTCTGTTAGGAACTGTAGGATACTAGTACTTCATATGTACCCCAAGATATCTAAAAGAAAATATAAAGGAATGAAACAATTTTGTTTAAAGCACAATGGAGTAATGAAAGAGTTGGTAAATCAATAAAGGGGACATAAGGGTTGCAAAGCACTCGTGCACACACCAGATAACCCTCATTTTGTTCTCGAATTCTGCAATCAAAATTATAAATAACTAAAAGTTATTGTCCAAGTGTGATATCCCTCGAGATCCAGACCTCATCTACCAAAAGCCATTTATTAAATCATTTTTGCTGTTTTAGCTACTTATCCTTTAGACAAGCCAGGTAATGGATATCCTTGAAACTGAAACAACATTTTTATAATTTGAAGTCAAGATGAAATGTGGCAGAAAAGGAGGCAAACTGGTTGATAACTAATGAGGTTTTCGGATAGCCAGCACTAGGAGAACATGCCAGCTTACACAGCAAACACATTTCATTACACAGCAAACAATATTTGGCAGAGATGTGACAAGCTCACCAAATTAGTAGGAAACACATGCAAGTACCACATGCTCACATTGATTATGAGAGGTTTGATGCCTATTTTTGTTGATTAGTAGGAATGAATCATAAATTGCATTACTTATATCTATGTATATATAGAGTTAAGGGCTTGGTGAGAGCATAAAAAAATTGAGCTTCCTTTGAGAAAGAAAAAAAATACAAAGAGTTACCATGGCAAAGAAGTTCCATGTTTGCTCAAATAGTTTTCCTACTGAATCTCATCCTAGCACTGTAACAATAGAGGAAGAGCTGACGAAGCTCAAAACTTGGGAAGCCACGTCCACATCATCATCAAAGTCCATTGGCACTGGCTTGTCCTTGCTTCAAGTTTTGCATATTTGCTTGGAAGATCTTCTCAACATGGCATCACCCTGAAAGCTGATATCCAATCACCAAGGGGACAAGTGCATAGAAGAGCTTCTGGACGGTTTAGTGAGGGTTTTTGATATCTGTGACATCACGAGAAACACCTTGTTACAAATTAAGGAAAATGTTCCAGCTCTTCACTCTGCTGTTAGAAGGAGGAAGAGGGATTCAAGCATTGAAAGAATAATAGCCGAATATAACTTGCTCTCAAAAAACATGAAGAAGAATGCCAAGAAGTTGATCACATCTTTGAAGGAGATGGAAAGCAAATTTGGAGTATCCCCAGTCTTGGATCAAGACCAACAACTTGTTTCTTTGATTAGAGTGCTTAGGGAAGTTAGTGGAATGAACATGTCTGTCTTCGAATCCCTGTTAGCCTTCTTCACCGTGCCTGCTTCAAAGTCAAAGGCAACCAAATGGCTATTTTGGTAGCCAAATTAATATACTAGAGGAATTTCAACGAGTTGCAGTGTGTGTAAGCATCTTTAAGCAGCTTTCTATGTGAAGGTATCGGTGTTGCAAAGATGCAAGCTGCAAATGAAAGATTGGAAGCTTTGGAGAATGACATTGAAAGCATAGAAAATGGGTTGGAGAGCGTATTTAGGCACATGGTTAAAACAAGAGTCTTTTTGAACAGGTTAAAACAAGAGTCTGCCTTTTAAACATCATGACTCAATAGAGATTAGACAGTTTTCCATCATGATTTTCTCTCTAGATGCTGTGAAGTATCCAAGTTTTAGGAATCCGTTGATGATTGAAAAATTTTGCCTCATCAATTTGTACATGTATACAACTCAATAGTTAAACAATCAAATACAACTGAATGTTTATACTCTATAGTATTTCTTCAAGTCACCTTTTTCCTAGATAGAATATTCCCTTACATTTATCATGTTTCTATGAATAAGCATTATAATTTACTTGTTAGAGAATAGTGGCTTAAATACTAGGAAATCACAGCTCAAGACACTAAGGATTATGGGTTTTTTTCATGAGTGTGTAATTCAACTTGACTAACTTTAGCATTTCTATACACTGGGACAACATGACTTGCTCTGTCACTCCAAATGTACTAACAGTCAGGCTAATCAACTTCGATGTTTCAAAATGAAAAACTACAAAATCAACCTTTATTGAGAAATACAAAATCAACCTTAATGTTGTCGAAGATTATCTTGGCATCATTAATCACATAAAATTTCAAGTTAAATTTTTTTAAACAAATGCTAAAAGTTAAGATAGAAAAACAAGATAATGGAAAAGCCCTATTGATCTTTTCTTTCAATGATGGGTTGTTTGAGAATTATTTCCATTGTGCAAAGTTAGCATCAATTAGTCACTAGATTCTACAAAATTTATTCTTACACAAGTTGTTTCACCTGATAATAATAAAAAATAACGTTCCTACAACTGAATTAACACCCCAAGAATTTAGAAATTAAAAATTCATGCGGGGTAAAGTCAGCATCCTTATCAGTTAAAAATTCATACAAAGCTTCCAAACTCATACCATACATTGACAAGTAATTACATATTTATCAGAATAATGAAAATGTGTCATATAGATTCATACACTAAAATCAATAAAGGTGCTTCTAAACCAATTTCAATATATATATATATTGATTTTCACCAACAAATCATCTGTCAAAGAAATATTAGAGATTGTATTCTAACTAAATGGAATCATGGAGAAATGCAAATGTTTACACAGTTAGCTAAATAATTAACCAACTAATTTAAAGTTAAAATCATATAAGTAGACCATCAAGAGTCATCCAGATAAAAGCTGATTAGAATAATATAAATTAGTGACAATAAAAAAGGTTGAGAGATGGAATAAATTAAATTTCTTTTGGTTGTGCTAGGTGTTAATATGTCATTTGTAGTATCAGTAAAAGAGTTTAGCAGGTGAATTCAGATAAATTTATACAATATTCTAGTATTTGGACTCCAAATTTTAGAGACACCATGCACGCATTTATATTTAACCTGTCTATCATTTTCCAATTTACTAGCCAAATTTTAAGATTTTTCACCTTTATACTCCTATGGACTATAGCCCGAAATTCCTATGATCGTAAGTTTGTATGTCTTTCTATCTATATGTTGTTCATTTTACTCTTCTCTACCCGTGAGACGTCCAATTTAATTTGAACTCTTCACAAATTTTTGGCTTGAAACAACAAAATTTTTTAGTATGATTATTTTTCTTACAAAATGAGGTAGGATGAAAATTACTTTTTCGATCTTCCTCTTCCTTTTCATTCTTCATTTTTATCTCCAAATGACTTTTTTTCCAGAACTGCTACAATCTTGAGTTTTGTCTTTCTTCTATAAATATTTGTTCCTTCTTATAATCATTCTCTCTTGAGTAGCCTGTGACATTAATAAAGTTCTGCTCAGAAAAATTCTTATTTTCTTTAAGAGAAGAGATCTTTTATTCAAACAAAGATGCCAATTTTTTCCTGCAATAGAAGTCACATGCTAAACAGAAATGATGTGCGCACACAAAACCTTTTATAACCTTTGATTTTGAGAATTAGAAATTTGTGATGTCTCCTTAATAATTTTTTTTTGTCTCGAGCACTTAACAATAATCCACCCCTTGAAACTGGGCCGGTAGATACTTGTCCTTTAATATGTAAATACAAAATTATTAATTGGTTTCAAACATAATGAAAAGAAGTTGGTAAAATCAACAAGGGAGACATGAGGGTTACAAGCCACTCGTGCACACGCCAAATAATTCATCCTTTTGTTCTCGAAATCTGTAATCATTTTAAAAATAACTCTTTATTGTCTATTTGTCAACTAACGCCAGATTCGGATCTCACCGATCCAAAAGCCATTTTAACACTATTTTTGCAGTTATAGTTTCTTATCATCGAGACAAGCCAGGTAATGTATATCCTTAAAGATCAAACAACACACTTTAATATTTTAAGTCAGGAGGCAATGTGGCAGCAAAGGAGGCAAATTAATTGATGACTCATGAGGTTTTCTGATTGCCAACACTTGGAGAACATGCCAGTTATGCACAACCAACCCATTTCATTACCAATGAGGCCTGCATTATATCACAAATAATAGCGCACAATGTTTGGTAGAGATGTGAC
>Ga0209489_106293_pt1 | contig 19290 bp, 11 predicted proteins | sample SiratrowhiteBW_FD_187527 | JGI IMG/M metagenome (GOLD analysis project Ga0209489, IMG submission 187527) | Root nodule microbial communities of legume samples collected from California, USA - Siratro white BW (SPAdes) (version 2) | ecosystem: Host-associated > Plants > Roots > Nodule | place...
GTCTTTATGCACGAAAACTCCCAAAAGTTACAAACCAACACATGATAACTTGTTTTTCCACCGAAACCATATGCACATCATTTTCGGTCATTTTATTGTTGTTTCCCACCAATATGGTTAAAAAATGGTTAGAAAAAAAGAACAGGATCCTAAATACGAAAACCTGCCGAAAATAGAAACCAACCCGAGATAATTATATTTTTCACCCAAATCTTTTATACATAATTTTCGGTCATTTTTTTGTTGTTTTAGGTCAACACGGCCGAAAAATGTTTCGGTCAAAACTTCAGGTCCTTATGCACGAAAACTCCCAAAAGTTACAAACCAACACATTATAATTTCTTTTTGCACCCAAACTATTTGCTCATCATTTTTTGTCATTTGATTGTTGTTTTCCATTAACACAGTTAAAAAATGTTTATAACCAAAGTACAGTACCTTCTGCACAAAAATCTGTCAAAAATGAAAACGAACCGAAGATGACTCCGTTTTTCACGCAAATATTTTGCACATAATTTCGGTCATTTTCTTGTTGTTTCACATCAATACAGCTCAAAAATATAACGGTCACAAGTTTAGGTCATTTGGCACGAAAACTCGCAAAAGTTACAAACCAACAAATGATGACTTGTTTTTGCACCCAAACCATATGCACATCATTTTCGGTCATTTATCGTTGTTTCCCACCAATACGGTTAAAAAATGCTTACAACAAAAGAACAAGATCCTAAATACTAAAGCCTGCCAAAAATAGAAACTAACCTCAGATAACTATGTTTTTCACCCAAATCTTTTGTACATAAATTTCGGTCATTTTGTTGTTGTTTTCTGTCAACACGGCTGAAAAATATTGCGGTCAAAAGTTCAGGTCTTTATGCACGAAAACTCCCAAATGTTACAAACCAACACATGATGACTTGTTTTTGCACCCAAACCATCCGCACATAATTTTTGGTCATTTTATTGTTGTTTCCCATCAATATGATTAAAAAATGCTGAAAACAAATGAACAGGACCATAAATACGAAAACCTGCCAAAAATAGAAACCAACCCCAAATAACTGCATTTTTCACCCAAATCTTTTGTACATAAATTTCGGTCATTTTGTTGTTGTTTTCTGTCAACACGGCTGAAAAATATTGCGGTCAAAAGTACAGGTCTTTATGCACGAAAACTCCCAAAAGTTACAAACCAACACATGATGACTTGTTTTTGCACCCAAACCATCCGCACATCATTTTTGGTCATTTTATTGTTGTTTCCCATCAATATGATTAAAAAATGCTGAAAACAAATGAACAGGACCATAAATACGAAAACCTGCCAAAAATAGAAACCAACCCCAAATAACTGCATTTTTCACCCAAATCTTTTGTACATAAATTTCGCTAATTTTGTTGTTGTTTTTTGTCAACACGGCTGAAAAATATTCCGGTCAAAAGTTCAGGTCTTTATGCACGAAAACTCCCAAAAGTTACAAACCAAAACATGATGACTTGTTTTTCCACCCAAACCATATGCACATCATTTTCGGTCATTTTATTATTGTTTCCCACCAATATGGTTAAAAAATGCTTAGAAAAAAAGAACAGGATCCTAAATACGAAAACCTGCCAAAAATAGAAACCAACCCGAGATAACTACATTTTTCACCCAAATCTTTTGTACATAATTTTCGGTCATTTTGTTGTTGTTTTAGGTCAACACGGCCGAAAAATGTTTCGGTTAAAACTTCAGGTCCTTATGCACGAAAACTCCCAAAAGTTACAAACCAACACATTATAATTTCTTTTTGCACCCAAACTATTTGCTCATCATTTTTTGTCATTTGATTGTTGTTTTCCATTAATACAGTTAAAAAAATGTTTATAACCAAAGTACAGTACCTTCTGCACAAAAATCTGTCAAAAATGAAAACGAACCGAAGATGACTCCGTTTTTCACCCAAATATTTTGCACATAATTTCGGTCATTTTCTTGTTGTTTCACATCAATACAGCTCAAAAATATAACGGTCACAAGTTTAGGTCATTTGGCACGAAAACTCGCAAAAGTTACAAACCAACAAATGATGACTTGTTTTTGCACCCAAACCATATGCACATCATTTTCGGTCATTTATCGTTGTTTCCCACCAATACGGTTAAAAAATGCTTACAACAAAAGAACAAGATCCTAAATAGTAAAACCTGCCAAAAATAGAAACTAACCTCAGATAACTATGTTTTTCACCCAAATCTTTTGTACATAATTTTCGGTCATTTTGTTGTTGTTTTCGGTCAATACGGCTGAAAAATATTCCTGTCAAAAGTTTAGGTCTTTATGCACGAAAACTCGCAAAAGTTACAAACCAACACATTACGACTTGTTTTTGCACACAAACCATCCGCACATCATTTTTGGTCATTTTATTGCTGTTTTCCACCAATATGGTTAAAAAATGCTCAAAACAAATGAACAGGACTCTAAATACGAAAACCTGCCAAAAATAGAAACCAACCCCAAATAACTACATTTTTCACCCAAATCTTTTGTACATAAATTTCGGTCATTTTGTTGTTGTTTTCTGTCAACACGGCTGAAAAATATTGCGGTCAAAAGTTCAGGTCTTTATGCACGAAAACTCCCAAAAGTTACAAACCAACACATGATGACTTGTTTTTCCACCCAAACCATATGCACATCATTTTCGGTCATTTTATTGTTGTTTCCCACCAATATGGTTAAAAAATGCCTAGAAAAAAAGAAGAGGATCCTAAATACGAAAACCTGCCAAAAATAGAAACCAACCCGAGATAACTATATTTTTCACCCAAATCTTTTGTACATAATTTTCGGTCATTTTGTTGTTGTTTTCGGTCAATACGGCTGAAAAATATTCCGGTCAAAAGCTCATGTCTTTGTGCACGAAGACTACCTAAAGTTACAAACCAACACATGATGACTTGTTTTTCCACCCAAACCATATGCACATCATTTTCGATCATTTTATTGTTGTTTCCCACCAATATGGTTAAAAAGCGCTCAAAACAAATGAACAGGACCCTAAATACGAAAACCTGCCAAGAAAAGAAACCAAACCCAAATAACTACATTTTTCACCCAAATCTTTTGTACATAATTTTCAGTCGTTTTATTGTTGTTTTGTGTCAACACGGCTGGAAAATATTCCGGTCAAAAGTTCAGGTCTTTATGTACGAAAACTACCAAAAGTTACAAACCAACACAAGATGACTTGTTTTTGGACCCAAACCGTCCGCACATCAGTTTTGGTCATTTTATTGTTGTTTTCCACCAATAGGGTTAAAAAATGCTTAAAACAAATGAAGAGGACCCTAAATAGGAAAATCTGCCAAAAATAGAAACCAAACCCAAATAACTACATTTTTCACCCAAATCTTTTGTACATAATTTTTGGTCATTTTGTTGTTGTTTTCTGTCAACACGGCTGAAAAATATTCCGGTCAAAAGTTCAGGTCTTTGTTGACGAAAACTCCCAAAAGTTACAAACCAACACAAGATGACTTGTTTTTGGACCCCTTCTACACAAAAATCTGTCAACACAGCTGAAAAATATTCTGGTCAAAAGTTCAGGTCTTTATGCACGAAAACTCCCAAAAGTTACAAACCAACACATGATGACTTGTTTTGCACCCAAACCATATGAACATCATTTTTGGTCATTTTATTATTGTTTCATACCAATATGGTTAAAAAATGCACACAACAAATGAACAGGACCCTAAATACGAAAACATGCCAAAAATACAAACCAAACCCAAATAACTACATTTTTCACCCAAATCTTTTGTACATAATTTTCGGTCATTTTGTTGTTGTTCTCTGTCAACACGGCTGAAAAGTATTCTGGTCAAAACTTTAGGTCTTTATGCACGAATACACCCAAAAGTTACAAACGAACACATGATAAGTTGTTTTTGCACCCAAACCATATGCACATTATTTTCGGTCATTTTATTGTTGTTTCCCACCAATATGGTTAAAAAGCGCTCAAAACAAATGAACAGGACCCTAAATACGAAAACCTGCCAAAAATAGAAACCAAACTCAAATAAATACATTTTTCGCCGAAATCTTTTGTACATAATTTTCGGTCATTTTGTTGTTGTTCTCTGTCAACACGGCTGAACAGTATTCGGGTCAAAAGTTTAGGTCTTTATGCACGAATACACCCTAAAGTTACAAACGAACACATTATGACTTGTTTTTGCACCCAAACCTTATGCACATCATTTTCGGTCATTTTATTTTTGTTTCCCACCAATACGGTTAAAAAATGCTCAAAACAAATGAACAGGACCCTAAATACGAAAACCTGCAAAAAATAGAAACCAACCCCAAATAACTACATTTTTCACCGAAATCTTTTGTACATAATTTTCGGTCATTTTGTTGTTGTTCTCTGTCAACACGGCTGAAAAGTATTCGGGTCAAAAGTTTAGGTCTTTATGCACGAATACACCCTCAAGTTACAAACGAACACATGATGACTTATTTTTGCACCCAAACCTTATGCACATCATTTTCGGTCATTTTATTTTTGTTTCCCACCAATACGGTCAAAAAATGCTCAAAACAAATTAACAGGACCCTAAATACGAAAACCTGCCAAAAATAGAAACTAACCCCAAATAACTACATTTTTCAGCCAAATCTTTTGTACATAATTTTCGGACATTTTGTTGTTTTTTTCTGTCAACACGGCTGAAAAATATTTCGGTCAAAAGTTCAGGTCTTTATGCAGGAAAACTCCCAAAAGTTACAAACCAACACAAGATGACTTGTTTTTGGACCCACACCATCCGCACACCAATTTTGGTCATTTTATTGTTGTTTCCCTCCAATATGGTTAAAAAAACGCTCAAAATAATTGAACAGGACCCTAAATACTAAAACCTGCCAAAAATAGAAACCAACCCCAAATAACTACATTTTTCACCCAAATCTTTTGTACATAATTTTCGATTATTTTGTTGTTTTGTGTCAACACGGCTGAAAAATTCCGGTCCAAAGTTCAAGTTTTATGCACGAAAACTTCCAAAAGTTACAAACCAACACATGATAACTTATTTTTGCACCCAAACCATATGCACATCATTTTCGGTCATTTTATTGTTGTTTCCCACCAATATGGTGAAAAAATGCTTAGAACAAAAGAACAGAATCCTAAATACGAAAACCTGACAAAAATACAAACCAACCCCACATATACTATATTTTTCACCTAAATCTTTTGTAAATAATTTTTGGTCATTTTGTTGTTGTTTTCAATCAATACGGCTGAAAAATATTCCGGTCAAAAGTTCAGGTCTTTATGCACGAAAACTTCCAAAAGTTACGAACGAACACATGATGACTTGTTTTTGCACCCAAACTATATACACATTTTTTTCGGTCATTTTATTGTTGTTTCCTACCAATATGGTTAAAAAATGCTCAAAACAAATGAACAGGATCCTAAATACGAAAACCTGCCAAAAATAGAAACCAACCCCAAATAAATACATTTTTCACCTAAATTTTTTGTTCATAGTTTTCGGTCATTTTATTCTGGTTTTGTGTCAACACGGCTGGAAAATATTCCGGTCAAAAGTTCAGGTCTTTATGCACGAAAACTCCTAAAAGTTACAAACCAGCACAAGATGACTTGTTTTTGGACCCAAACCATCTGCACATCAGTTTTTGTCATTTTATTGTTGTTTCCCACCAATATGGGTAAAAAATGCTTAGAAAAAAAGAACAACACCTTAAATACGAAAACCTGCCAAAAATATAAACAAACCTGAGATAACTATATATTTCACCCAAATCTTTTGTGCATAATTTTCGGTCTTTTTGTTGTTGTTTTCTGCCAATACGGCTGAAAAATATTCCGGTCAAAACTTCAGGTCTTTAGGCACGAAAATTCTCGAAAGTTACAAACCAACACATAATGATTTCTTTTTGCACACAAACTATCTGCTCATCATTTTTTATCATTTTATTTTTGTTTTCCATTAATACAGTTAAAAAATGCTTGTAACCAAAGTACAGTACCTTCTGCACAAAAACTTGTCAAAAATGAAAATGAACCCAAGATGACTACGTTTTTTGCCCAAATCTTTTGCACCTAGTTTCCGTCATTTTGTTGTTGTTTTACATCAATACAACTCAAAAATATAACGGTCATAAGTTTAGGTGATTTGGCACAAAAACTCCCAAAAGTTACAAACCAACACATAATGACTTGTTTTTGCACCCAAAGCATATGCACATCATTTTCGGTCATTTTATTGTTGTTTCCCACCACTATGGTTAAAACAATGCTTAGAACAAAAGAACAAGACCCTAAATACGAAAACCTCCCAAAAATAGAAACCAACCCCAAATAACTACATTTTTCACCCAAATCTTTTGCACATAATTTTCGGTCATTTTGTTGTTCTTTTCTGTCAATACAGCTGGCAAATATTCTGGTCAAAAGTTCAAGTCTTTATGCACTAAAACTCCCAAAAGTTACAAACCAACACATGATGACTTGTTTTTGGACCCAAGCCATCAACACATCATTTTTTGTCATTTTATTGTTGTTTCCTACCAATATGGTTAAAAAATGCTCAAAACAAAATAACAGGATCCTAAAAACGAAAACCTGCCAAAAATAGAAACCAACCCCAGATAACTACATTTTTCGCCCAAATCTTTTGCACATAATTTTCGTAGATTTTGTTGTTGTTTTTTGTCAATACGGCTGAAAATATTTCGGTCAAAAGTTCAGGTCTTTATGCACAAAAACTCTCAAAAGTTACAAACCAACACATGATGACTTGTTTTTGCACCCAAACCATCCGCCAATTATTTTTGGTCATTTTATTGTTGTTTTTCAGTAATATATTTTAAAAATGCTTGTAAGCAAAGTACACTACCTTCTGCACAATAACCTGTCAAAAATGAAATCGAACCCAAGATGACTACGTTTTTCACCTAAATATTTTGCACATAATTTCGGTCATTTTGTTCTTGTTTCACATCAACAGAACTCAAAAATATAACGGTCACAAGTATAGGACATTTGGCACAAAAACTCCCAAAAGTTACAAACCAACACACGATGACTTGTTTTTCCACCCAAACCATATTCTCATAATTTTCGGTCATTTTATTATGTTTTCCCATCAATATGGTTAAAAAATGCTTAGAACAAAAGAACAGGACCCTAAATACGCAAACCTGTCAAAAATAGAAACCAACTCCAGATAACTACAATTTTCACCCAAATCTATTGCACATAATTTTCAGTCATTTTGTAGTTGTTTCCCATCAATACGACTCAAAAATAGAACATTTAAAATTTTATGTAATTTGGCACGAAAACTCTCAAAAGATACAAACTAACACATGATGACTTGTTTTTGCACTTAAACCGTGCGCACATCATTTTCTATGATTTTAATGTTGTTTCCCATTAATACGGTAAAAAAATGTTGTAACCAAAGTACAGTCCCTTATGCCCAAAAACTCTGTCAAAAATGAAAACTAACCCGAAATGACTACGTTTTTCACCCATATCTTTTGCACATAATTTTCGGTCATTTTGTTGTTGTTTCACATCAATACAGCTAAAAAATATAACGGTCACAAGTTTACGTCATTTGCCACGAAAACTCCCAAAAGTTACAAACCAACACACAATGACTTGTTTTTGCACCCAAACCATATTCACATCATTTTCGGTCATTTTATTGTTGTTTCCCACCAATATGGTTAAAAATTGCTCAGAACAAAAGAACAGGACCCTAAATACGAAAACCTGCCAAAAATAGAAACCAACCCCAGATAACTACATTTTTCACCCAAATCTTTTGCACATAATTTTCAGTCATTTTGTTGTTGTTTCCGATCAATACGACTTAAAAATATAACATTTAAAAGTTTATATCATTTGGCACGAAAACTCCAGAAAGATGCAAAATAACACATGATGACTTGTTTTTGCACCTAAACCATGCATACATTATTTTCTATGATTTTAATGTTGTTTCCCATTAATACGGTTAAAAATTGCTTGTAACCAAAGTACACAACCTTGTGCACAAAAGTTTTCACAAATGAAAACCAAACCAAGATGACTACGTTTTTCACCCATATCTTTTGCATATAATTTTCGGTCATTTTGTTGTTGTTTCACCTTAATAAAACTCAAAAATATAACGGTCACAAGTTTAGGTCTTTTGGCACGTAAACTCACAAAAGTTACAAACAAACACATGATGACTTGTTTTTGCACCCAAACCATATTCACTTCATTTTCGGACATTTTATTGTTATTTCCCACCAATATGGTTAAAAATTGCTCAGAACAATATAACAGGACCATATATACAAAAACCTGCCAAAAGTAGAAACCAACCCCAAATAACTACATTTTTCACCCAAATCTTTTGCACATAATTTTCAATCATTTTGTTATTGTTTTCCGTTAATAGGATTCCAAAATATTCTGGTCAAAAGTTCAGGTCTTTATGCACGAAAACTCCCAACAGTTACAAACCATCAAATGATGACTTCTTTTTGCACCCAAACCATCCGCATATCATTTTTGGTCATTTTATTGTTGTTTCCCACCAATATGGTTAAAAAGTGCTTGTAACCAAAGTACACTACCTTCTGCACAAACCCTGTCAAAAATGAAAATAAACCTAAGATGACTACGTTTTTCACTCAAATCTTTTGTACCTAATTTCGGTCATTTTGTTGTTGTTTCACATAAATACAACATAACGGTCACAAATTTAGGTGATGTGGCACGAAAACTCTCAAAAGTTATAAACCCACACATGATGACTTGTTTTTGCACTCAAACTATATTCACATCATTTTTTATCATTTTAATGTTGTTTCCTACTAATATTGTTAAAAAGTGCTTAGAACAAAAGAACAGGACCCTAAATACGGAATCCTGCCAAAAATAGAAACCAACCCCAGATAACTACATTTTTCACCCAAATCTTTTCCACACAATTTTCAGTCATTTTGTTGTTGTTTTCCGTCAATACGACTGAAAAATATTTCTGTCAAAAGTTTAGGTCTTTATGCACGAAAACTCCCAAAAGTTACAAACCAACACATGATGACTTCTTTTTGCACCCAAACCATCCGCACATCATTTTTGGTCATTTTATTGTTATTTTTCAGTAATATAGTTAAAAAATGCTTGTAAGCAAAGTACAGTACCTTCTGCACAATAACCTGTCAAAAATGAAATCGAACCCAAGATGACTACGTTTTTCACCTAAATCTTTTGCACATAATTTCAGTCATTTTGTTCTTGTTTCACATCAATACAACTCAAAAATATAACGGGCACAAGTTTAGATCATTTGGCACGAAAACTCCCAAAAGTTACAAACTAACACATGATGACTTGTTTTTCCACCCAAACCATATTCTCATCATTTTTGGTCATTTAATTATGTTTTCCCATCAATATGGTTAAGAAATGCTCAGAACAAAAGAACAGGACCCTAAATACCCAAACCTGCCAAAAATAAAAACCAACCTCAGATAACTACAATTTTCACCCAAATCTATTGCACATAATTTTCAGTCATTTTGTTGTTTTCAGTCAATACGACTGAAAAATATTTCTGTCAAAAGTTCAGGTCTTTATGCACGAAAACTTCCAAAACTTACAAACCAACACATGATGACTTCTTTTTGCACCCAAACCATCTGCAAATCATTTTTGGTCATTTTATTGTTGTTTTCCATTAATATGGTTAAAAAATGCATGTAACCAAAGTACAATACCTTCTGCACAAAATCTATCAAAAATGAAAACCAACCCAAGATGACTATGTTTTTCACCCATATCTTTTGCACTTAATTTTCGGTCATTTTGTTGTTGTTTCACATCAATACAACTCAAAAATATAACGGTCACAAGTGTAGGTCATTTGGCACGAAAACTCCCAAAAGTTACAAACGAACACACGATGACTTATTTTTGCACCCAAACCATATTAACATCATTTTCGGTCATTTTATTATTGTTTCCCACCGATATGGTTAAAAAATGCTCAGAACAAAAGAACAGGACCCTAAATACGAAAACCTGCCAAAAATAGAAACCAACCCCAGATAACTACATTTTTCACCCAAATCATTTGCCCATAATTTTCAGTCATATTGTTGTTGTTTTCCATCAATACGACTGAAAAGTATTCCTATCAAAAGTTCATGTCTTTATGCACAAAAACAACCAAAAGTTACAAACCAACACATGATGACTTGTTTTTGCACCCAAACCATCTATACATCATTTTTGGTCATTTTATTGTTGTTTTCCATTAATACGGTTAAAAAATGCATGTAACCAAAGTACACTACCTTCTGCCCAAAAACTTGTCAAAAATGAAAACCAACCCAAGATGATTATGTTTTTCACCCGTATCTTTTGCACATAATTTTCAATCATTTTGTTGTTGTTTTCCGTTAATACGACTAAAAAATATTTCGGTCAACATTTCTGGTTTTTATGCACGAAAACTCCCAAAAGATACAAACTAACACGTGATGACTTGTTTTTGCACCCAAATCGTATTCGCATCATTTTCGGTCATTTTATTGTTGTTTCCCACCAATATGGTTAAAAAATGCTCAGAACAAAAGAAAAGGACCCTAAATACGAAAACCTACCAAAATTATAAACCAACCCCAGATAACTACATTTTTCACCCAAATCTTTTGCACATATTTTTCAATCGTTTTGTTGTTTTTTCCCATCAATACGACTCAAAAATATAACATTTAAAAGTTTGTCATTTGGCACGAAAACTCGCAAAAGATACAAACTAACATATGATGACTTGTTTTTCCACCCAAACCGTATTCACATCATTTTCTATCCTTTTATTGTTGTTTCCCACCAATATGGTTAAAAATTGCCCATAACAAAAGAACAGGACCCTAAATACGAAAATCTACCAAAAATAGAAACCAACACCAGACAACTACATTTTTCACCCAAATCTATTGAACATAATTTTCAGTCATTTTGTTGTTGTTTCCCATCAATATGACTAAAAAACATAACACTTAAAAGTTTGTCATTTGGCACGAAAACTCCGAAAAGATACAAACTAACACATGATGACTTATTTTTGCACCTAAACCATGCGCACATCATTTTCTATGATTTTAATGTTGTTTCCCACCTAAACACATGATGACTTTTTTTTGCACCCAAACCATATTCACATCATTTTCGGTCATTTTATTGTTGTTTCCTACCAATATGGTTAAAAATTGCTCAGAACAAAAGAACAGGACCATATATACAAAAACCTACCAAAAATAAAAACCAACCCCAGATAACTACATTTTTCACCCAAATCTTTTGCACATAATTTTCAATCATTTTGTTGTTGTTTTCCGTTAATACGACTGAAAAATATTTCGGTCAAAAGTTCAGGTCTTTATGCACGAAAACTCCCAACAGTTACAAGCCAACACATGATGACTTATTTTTGCACCCAAAGGATCCGCACATCATTTTTGTGATTTTATTGTTGTTTTTCATTAATACGGTTAAAAAAATGCTTGTAATCAAAGTACAATACCTTCTAAATAAAAACCTGTCAAAAATGAAAACCAACTCGAGAGGACTATGTTTTTCACCCATATCTTTTGCACATAATTTCCGATCATTTTGTATTTGTTTCACATCAATACAGCTGAAAAATATAACGGTCACAAGTTTAGGTCATTTGGCACGAAAATTCCCAAAAGTTACAAACCAACACATGATGACTTGTTTTTCTACCCAAACCATACTCATATCATTTTCGGTCATTTTATTGTTGTTTCCCACCAATATGGTTAAAAAATGCTCAAAACAAAAGAATAGGACCCTAAATACGAAAACCTGCCAAAAATAAAAGCCATCCCTAGATAACTACATTTTTACCCAAATCTTTTGCACATAATTTTCAGTCATTTTGTTGTTGTTTCCCATCAATACGACTAAAAAATATAACATTTAAAAGTTTATGTCATTTGACATGAAAACTCCCAAAAGATAGAAACTAACACATGATGACTTGTTTTTGCACCTAAACTATGCGCACATCTATTTCTATGATTTTAATATTGTTTCCTATTAATACGGTTAAAAAATGCTTGTAACCAAAGTACAGTCCCTTGTGCCCAAAAACCTGTCAAAAATGAAAACCAACCTAAGATGACTACGTTTTTCACCCATATCTTTTGCATATAATTTTAGGTCATTTTGTTGTTTCATATCAATACAGCGAAAAAATATAACGGTCACAAGTGTAGGTCATTTGGCACGAAAACTCCCAAAAGTTACAAACCAACACATGATGACTTGTTTTTGTACCCAAACCATATTCACATCATTTTCAGTCATTTTATTGTTGTTTCCCACCAATATGATTCAATAATTATCAGAACAGAAGTACACTACCCTAAACACGAAAACCTGCTAAAAATGGAAACCAACCCAAGATAACTACATTTGTCGCCCAAATCTTTTGCACATAATTTTTGGTCATTTTGTTATTGTTTCCCATCAATACGACTCAAAAATATAACAGTTATAAGTTTCAGTCATTTGGCACGAAAACTCGAAAAAGTTACAAACGAACACATAATGACTTGTTTTTGCACCCAAACCATCCGCAGATCATTTTTGGTTATTTTATTGTTGTTTACCATCAATATGGCTAAAAAGTACTGAGAACAAAAGTACACGACCCTAAACACGAAAACCTGCCAAAAATGGAAACCAACCCAAGATAACTACATTTACCACCCAAATCTTTTGCACATAATTTTCGGTCATTTTGTTGTTGTTTCCCATCAGTAAGGCTAAAAAATATAACAGTTAAAAGTTAAAGTCATTTGGCACCAAAACTCGCAAACCTTTTTCAAAACTATTTTGACTTTTTAGAAAATGCAAGTCAGTTTGATAAATTGGATCTTTATGTACTTTACTAATCAGTGTAGTGGAATGAATCAATAAACCGAACACAATCAAGTCACAACACAATGCAGCAACCAAACAGATTTATCAGAATTCAAATGCTTTAGACAAACTTGATTCAAATGCAACTGCGGAAGCTATCTAATTCACTACACAAAAACAGAAAGAAGATAAAAGCACAGAATGAACTGGTTAGATTCAATCCAGTTAACAGTTTGAATTGTTAAGAATTAATCAAAAAATAAAATTCTTTTTGTACAAGAAACAATTATTAAAAGATGATTAAGTCTTCAACCAATAGAGTCCAGTTATTGATTCTGAAAATAGTTTACACAGTGAACAATTCAATTAAATCAGTGATCAAGAAAGAGAAAGAAGATTCAAGAACACAAGGATTTTTATCCTAGTTCACCCAACAAACGGGCTACGCCCATCCCTCACACACAGTAAGGATTTCACTAAAATGATCAACCTGATCAAGTTTACAACACTTGCTCACAACAAGCAAAAGCTACTCCCCGCAGCAAACCACTACTGAACCTACAACAGACCAAGAAACCACACAAAGTCCACTGTGTGTTTCAAGAATACCCTTGTTAAAACCTACAGCAAGTCACAGTTATACAGAATCCACTGTATTACCCAGAAACGCTTAATTGCTCCCCGCAGTAGACCACTGCTGAACCTACAGCAGTACAAGAAACCACACAGAAACCCACTGTGTGTTTCAAGAACACCCTTGCTGAAACCTACAGCAAGTCACAGTTATACAGAATCCATTGTATAACCAAGAAACGCCTCTTCTACACCCGCCGTCCTAGACCCTAGACCCTAGAACCGTGACCCTAGACCCATAAGCCTAGACCCTATACCCTAGACCCTAGACCCGTGAGCCTAGACCCTAGACTCTAAACCCGTGACCTGTTACACAACGGTCTAAACCCAACTCACGTTCCCTATTGGTGGGTGAACAATCCAACACTTGGTGAATTGAACTTCACAATGATAGGAAGACCTCGCATCAAAGGAACAAAAAGCAATGTCGCTATGAACGCTTGGCTGCCACAAGCTAGTTATCCCTATGGTAACTTTTCTAACACCTCTAGCTTCAAATTTCGAAGGACTAAAGGATCAATACGCCACGCTTTCACGGTTCGTATTCATACTGGAAATCAGAATCAAACTTGGCTCACACCAAAACCCACCAAGATGGATTCCTTTTGCCACCAAACTTTGCCAACCTCATTTTTATTACATTTGTGGTGTTTGAGTCTAGATAGAACTCAAAAACTACGAGGTCAAAATTTCATGATTCTTGGCACCTATGCCTTGCTATGCTTGCCGATCCATGAAAAACCAAACTTGATTCACACCAAAACCCACCAAGATGGATTCATTTTGCCACCAAACTTTGCCAAGCTCATTTTTATTGCATTTGTGGTGTTTGAGTTCGGATAGAACTAAAAAACAGCGAGGTCAAAATTTCATGATTCTTGGCACCTATGTCTTGCTATGCTTGCCGATCCATGAAAAACCAAACTTGGCTCACACCAAAACCCACCAAGAAGGATTCATTTTGCCACCAAACTTTGCCAACCTCATTTTTATTGCATTTATGGTGTTTGAGTTCGGATAGAACTCAAAAACCGCGAGGTCAAAATTTCATGATTCTTGCCACCTATGCCTTGTTATGCTTGCCGACCCATGAAAAACCAAACTTGGCTCACACCAAAACCTACCAAGATGGATTCCATTTGCCACCAAACTTTGCCAACCTCATTTTTATTGCATTTGTGGTGTTTGAGTCCGGATAGAACTCAAAAACTGCGAGGTCAAAATTTCATGATTCTTGGCACCTATGCCTTTCTATGCTTGCCGACTCATGAAAAACCAAACTTGGCTCGCACCAAAACCCACCAAGATGGATTCTTTGCCACCAAACTTTGCCAACCTTATTTGATTGCATTTGTAGTGTTTGAGTCTGGATAAAACTCAAAAATCGTGAGGTTAAAATTTCATGATTCTTGGCACCTATGCCTTGCTATGCTAGTCGACCCATGGAAAACCAAACTTGGCTCACACCAAGACCCACCAAGATGGATTCCTTTTTCCACCAAACTTTGCCAATCTCATTTTTATTGCATTTGTGATGCTTTCCAACCAAGATGGCTAAAAAACGGCGAGCTCGAAATTTCATGATTCTTGACACCAAAACCTTGTAACTTGGAGATATAGCCCTGGGGAGTAGCACGAATATTTCTAACCTCTAGGCGTATTCAAGCGAATAATTTGGTATGGGTTAAAGGTGTGGAATCTCAGTGGATGGTGGCAGCAAGGCCACTCTGCCACGTACAATACCCCGTCGCATATTTAAGTCGTCTACAAAGGATTCTACCCGTCGCTCGATGGAAATTGCGATTCAAGGCATCTCGCAAGGCTGATTCCCCCTACAAGGTTCACCAACGACAAGTGCCTTTGGGCGGCCGAGACCCCCTACTGCTGGTCGGCAAACAAACGACGGGCACACGCATCGCTTCTAGCCCAGATTCTAACTTAGAGGAGTTCAGTCATAATCCAACGCACGGTAGCTTCGCGCCACTGGCTTTTCAACCAAGCGTGATGACCAATTGTGCGAATCAACGATTCCTCTCGTACTAGGTTGAATTACTATTGCGACACTGTCATCGGTAGGGTAAAACTAACCTGTCTCACGATGATTAAAACCTAGCTCATGTTCCCTATTGGTGGGTGAACAATCCAACACTTGGTGAATTTTGCTTCACAATGATAGGAAGAGCTGACATCGAAGGATCAAAAAGCAACGTCACTATGAACATTTGGCTGCCACAAGCTAGTTATCCCTGTGGTAACTTTTCTGACACCTCTAGCTTCAAATTTCGAAGGACTAAAGGATCGATAGGCCACGCTTTCACGGTTCGTATTCGTAATGGAAATCAGAATCAAACAAGCTTTTACCCTTTTGTTCCACACGAGATTTTTGTTGTCGTTGAGCTCATCGTAGGACACCTGCGTTATCTTTTAACTATGTGCCGCCCCAGCCAAACTCCCCACCTGACAATGTTTTCCACCCAGATCGACCGGCAGAAGTCAACCTTGGGTCCAAAAAGAGGGGCAGGCTGTTAAACAGAAAAGATAACTCTTTTCGGGGGCCCCGCCGACGTCTCCGGACTCCCTAACGTTGCCGTCAGTCGCCACGTCCAGGTTCAAGAATTTTAACCTGATTCAATTTCGGAGTACGCGTTCAGAGCTCTATCAGACGGACTTCTCCCATTCCTTAGGATCGACTAACCCATGTGCAAGTGTCGTTCATATGGAACCTTTCCCCTCTTCGGCCATCAAAGTTCTCATTTGAATACTTGCTACTACCACCAAGATCTGAACCGACGATCGCTCTGCCCGGGCTCACGCCCCGAGTTTTGCAGCGACTGTCGCGCCCTCCTACTCATCGGGGCTTGGTCCTTGCCCCGACGAACGGGTATAGGTCACGTGCTTTAGCGCCATCCATTTTCGGGGCTAGTTGAATCGGTAGGTGAGTTGTTACACACTCCTTAGGGGATTTCGACTTCCATGACCACTGTCTTGCTTGTAAACTAAGGTTTAGACAGAGTTTAAGAGGGGGGTGAATTGAACTTTCAAAATCTTTTCGCAAATCTGATTTTCTCTTGAAGTAGAGGATGAAAATTCTTGATTCAATCAATTAACTCGTGTAAATCTGAACTGTCCAGTAAACAATCAATTGTGCACAGCGGAAATTATTGAATATAAACCCAGAAAAATAGTTTCAGTGTAAAAATGTTTTAACTCAGATTCAATATGATTAAACACAATCCAGTAGATTAAAAACAATCCAGAAACACAATTAATTCAGATATATGAAAACAGATGTTCAGAATATAATCAACTATATGATCAGATTTTAATCCAGTCAATTTAAATGATGACAATAGTTGAATAAAACAAATCAAGAAGAGTAAGGAGAAAAGCAAGAACACAAAATTTTTATCCTGGTTCACCCTTCCACAAGGGCTACGTCCAGTCCTTTGCAAACTAGCAAAGATTTCCACTAAACAGATCACAAGATCAGTTTACAACCCTTGCACCCAGCAAGTTACAAACTGCTCCCAGCAGTAAACCCACACCTCACTGAACCCCACAGCTAGTGTGTAACCAGTGCAGAAACCCACTGCACCACAACACTTGCAGTCCGCAAGCAACACTGCTCCCAACAGTACTCACCCTCTACTGAACCCCTCAGCAGATGTGAGAACAGTGCAGAAACCCACTGCACCAACTCAATTACAAACCCAGTAATTGAAAACAGCAAACAGATTACAAATCAACAGGATCAGAAAAGATCACAAAGTACTTCTACACAAAACAGATTACATAAAATGAAGATCAAGTGTAGAAGACTTAGTTTTGGTCCAGAACCAAAGTAGCAAGAACCTCACTTCAAGGATGCTTTAAAGATTCACATTCTTGGAGGTTTCTTGATTTGAAAAGCTTTGCCAAAATGATGATCCCACAAAAGGGGCAATATCTCTCTTAGAAAATCTCAAGGAAGGCTTTTCGAAAGTTTTTGTTAACTGAAAATGATAGAGCTCATTCCTTTAAATACCCAAATTAGTTTTAAAAACAGCTTAGCTGTCACAATTCAATTAATTGAACAAACCATTCAATCGATTGAATTTGACCGTTAGGTTGACCCAGTCAAAGGTTTTAGTTGTAACAGCAAGAACTGTATTTCAGTTGTAACAGAAATAACTATCACATTCAATCGATTGTTTTATAAATTCAATCGATTGAAAAACCTTTTTCCAGCAAAAACATTTTGGGTTATTTTTATTAAAAATAGTTTTAATAAAAATATTTGTGAATATTTTTAGCACCTCAAAAGTGATGAACCATGCCACTAGTGATTAAGGACTAAGCCAATCACCAACACACAAACTCAACTAAGGACCAAGACCTAATCACCCAACTATCTTCATGTTGGCACAAAGTCTTCACTTGAACAATTCTGGTCCAGGTTGGTTCCAACAGATTCTTCATGAGGCAGTCTTCATCAGCTTCACATGCTAAGCCTTGGTGCTCACAATATTGACTTCATCAAATCACATGCTTAGCCTTGGTGCTAACACTGTTGTCTTAATCAACCAAAACCCTTTGTGAGGTCTAGGTTAGGGCGTAGTTGGGCACCGTAATGATGTGAACCCGGTTAGGAATAAACCCCAGAACCCACAACAAAGAGTAGTTGAATGCCCCAAGATCCCCAAGTATTCAGATTTAGGATGATATACCCAGAACCCTTGTCTTGCGGAAAAGAAAACGCAGCAAAGACCCTAAAGTAAGGTAAACGCCATAAGGATGATCAGTCCTTGATAAGTTGCAAGTCCAAATGAAGAACTCAAGAGAGAAACTCTCACTTCTGAAATTTTCATATTCAAATTCGTATTTCAAATTCAAAGTTGTTGTTTACATGTGTTTTCTTACTTAAGTAGACCTTTGAGCTTCTAAAAAGCTAACCTAACTCTTCAACAGCCTAGAAGCCTCCAAATTTAATGCAACAGCAGCTTTTTGGCACACTTATAGATGACTAATTATTACATCAAATGGGAAAACGAAAAACACAATTTAGTAAGCATGACTACTCTAAGCCCTATGGAAAATTAATCAAAATACGTCAAAATAAAAAATTTAAAATATGCCCACAAAATAATGGGTGACTCTTCAGATTTTAACCTAAGCCCAAAATAGCCCATTTACACTTAAATTAAATCTGGTGATGCATTTTTTATGGGCCCTTCTCTTTAAATGATTTGCTTTTAGCCCAAATCTCCTTCATTTAATTCCTTCATCAGCCCATATCAAATTAAGAACGTGATTAGGCTTCAATTCAATCTTAGACTTTGTTTGCGCAGTCAAAATATCTTGAATTAGCCCAATCAATGCCTCTTTCAGTTTTTGGGCCCTTGACCTGGTGATTGGTCCGCTTGGAATTTGCAATGCATCCTTTGAATTATATATTTGTGCAGGTGCTTGAGGTTGGTTAAACTTCAGCTCTTGGTTCTCATCATCCCCTCTCTCCTCAAAAGGATTCGACCTCGAATCTTAGCCTGCATCATAAGGAGATAAATCAACAACATTAAAAGTATCACTAACACTATACTTACCTAGGAGGTCAATTTTGTAAGCATTGTCATTTATTCTTTGAATCACTTGAAATGGTCCATCTCCCCTAGGAGCCAATTTGGATTTTCTT
>Ga0209489_106294_pt1 | contig 19287 bp, 11 predicted proteins | sample SiratrowhiteBW_FD_187527 | JGI IMG/M metagenome (GOLD analysis project Ga0209489, IMG submission 187527) | Root nodule microbial communities of legume samples collected from California, USA - Siratro white BW (SPAdes) (version 2) | ecosystem: Host-associated > Plants > Roots > Nodule | place...
TTGAGATTTAACAGTGAATGAATGCATGAGTAGAGATCTATATGGTGATGTTATATTGTTAAAAGTATTGATAAAGTTGGTCAAAGCCTAGGCATAGTGTTTTCAGGAAAGAAAACACCCGTGTCTTGGTTAATTAGGAAGTACATTGTTTAAGGATCTGATCAATAATGATTGATATCCTGACTCTACTAGTAATAAGAATCAAATAGATGATCATTACTAGGTGGTGAGAGTCGAAGGAGGTCTGAACTAGGTGACTGCAGCTTGAAACATAGCTGGTCAGGAAAGTCTCAGGGGGACTAACCCTGTCATACATGATTGATGATTCATTTGTGTGGAGGCTGTGTGGAATCACAGTTTGGAGATGTATGACAGGTGCATATCTCGGGGTCTGTTCAATGCACGAGTCTTCCGGAAATAGAGTCATGTTTGTAGTGTGTTAGATTCTTATATTGTGATGATACATGAAATTGAATGTTTTTTATTTGTTAAAATTTGGTTAGCTTACCCCATTTCTTTTGGTTGTATTGTGTTTGATTTTCTATTTGTGATGATCGTGTCTTGACACGGGAGCCGATAGTGCTAAAGATGGATCTTTGGGAGATCATCTAGGTTGAAGGATATTGTTAGGAATAGTATTATATTTTGAAAAATTTGTATATGATATTGTAAATATGTTTTGAAATTTTTGTTTAGCATTATTATATAATCTTGATGCATGCATTATGTTAATACTTTAGTCGCCTTAGTAGAAACTTTATTTTTTTGTGAGGTGTTATAATAATCATGAAAAATATTTAAGTCAAATAAGAGACATCAAATCTTTAAAACTTCAAAACTAGTAATTGTGATTAATTTTTAACTCAACTGATATTCATGATTAATTATTAAAAAATTTCAGTTCAATTGATTGAACAATATATACCAGGATTAATTATTAAAAAAAGGTTAGTTCAGTTTATTGAATATTGGACATGGTAGTTATGATTAATTAAGTATTTAAGGTAAAATGTCATGATAAAACGATTTAGCTATAACAAGTTCAGTAGAATGATATAATTTTAAGAAAATTATTATTAAATCCAAAAATTGAAATCTTTAATATAATGTGAGTTATATATTTAAGAATTATATTACTTTTAAAAGTTATTCTTGAACAAAGTAGTTTTAAGAAAAAAAAAATCAATGTAGATGATTTTCATTCTTAATTTTGTTGTCTCTTGCCATTAATCTTCATCACCTTGAATTCAAAATTGTTTTTTAATATTTTAAAGAAAATAAGATTATATCATTATATAAATAATTTGTTGTAAATAATATAAAATATAATTTATATATCATAAATATTTATTTACTATTATTTTTAATTATTTATATTCAAATTATTTAATATTTATTAGGTGTTGGTAATACGAGGGAAGAAACATCGTTACAGTGGAACAAAATTTCACAAATGTATCATGAATTAATTATGTAAGTGAACTTGACATGAACTTTTATAACTTCTTTTATTTATTCTGATTTTGATATTATAAAATTCAGTTATATAAAGTATTTTTCATCTTATACATTTGACAGACTAAAATACAGTTAAAACATAATAAAAAATTAATTTAATTTCATGTGTTTAACATCAATGTTTTAGTGTTAAATACATAAATTAAAGTATTAGCTATCGTGGGTTGATCTTTTGATCTAATGGTAAAGTTACTAAAACTTAAATTTTAGAATCTAGACTAACCACTTAAACTTAATCAGAATTACTATTAAAAATATTCTGAGAAATTTGAAGTGTGGAAATAAAAATATTGTATTTAATAAAAATAATGAAGTAAATAATATATAAAAAGAAAGAATTAGAAAATTAATAATATTTAACAGGTGATGATTGTGTAGTACTAAATTAGCAAAAGCATGCGCGTGATCTCATGAACAAGTGGTACTGCAAGAATTGTTTTGTACTGCCAGAATTGAGTTCTCAAGTCCCATCATATTCTTCCTTCTCCTCTTTTCCATCACGTGATCAATCTTCATCATCATCCATTTTTCCATTTTTCTTGTTTCTTTTTAAATGATGCAATTCTACACCACTTTTATTAAAATAAGTAAAGTTTTTCTTATTACATAAATAACTAAAAATTGTTAGTTTAATATTTGTTCAATAAAATCATATTAAATTGGTATAATTTACTCATTTATCTAATATAAAAATCTATCTATTTTAACAAGAATGGTGCATAATTGCACCACTTTAGAATTTTTCTTTTTTAACTCTCACCTTCTAAAAAACTTCCTATAATATGGTAAATATAATTTTATATTGGGTCAGTATGTTCCATTTTAAAATAAAAAATGATTTTTTATTTTAATTTACTTTTAAGATGAGTTAACGGATTTTTCACCCTCTTTAAAAAAATAATTAAAGAAATGAAATATATACTTTAATAAAATTTAATTATTGTTAAATTTAAATTTTAGATACAAATATATAAATTTAAATAATAAATAATAATATTAATAGTAATTTTTTAGAAATCATTAATTATAAGAATAAATTTAGAATATTTTCTTCAGAAAATCAATAAAGATAATTAATTAATTAGCTTTATTGGTATGTAATTAAAAGTGTTTTGTTTTGTAGTAAGCACAAGATGAAATAATATATTTTCTTATTTTAAGTACAACTCAAATACAGAATGACAAAAATCTTTTACTAGTTGATTCTTTGCATATAAAATTATTATTAGGTTGAATGAATAAATAAAAAGATTTATTTTTTAATATTTTATAAGCATGTGCAAAAGAATATTATTAGCTTGGAAGGGTCACATCCTGATTCTGGAATGGATGACAATGCCGTATCAGAGTTGGAGAGCTAATGAAGTGTTTGCACAAGTGGACACACATGTCAGATATTGATAACTACAAATTTAGAGGACCTCAAGAACAAAAACACCAAAATCTCACCATTTAAAAATTTTACTTGAATCTTAAGTCACATTATTTTTTTTTAATTCTTTTTATAATTTTTGTTTTAATATAAAGATCTTGCAAGATTACACTTTAATATTTTTAAAATAAAAAATTATGTTTTATTTATTATTTAGAATTGAAACCAAAAATATAAAATTTTGTTACGTTTCAGTGAGAATATTTTATAAGATTCAGTTATTAAATATATGATTGTGATCATCACCAATGTTCTTCTAGTGTTTATACATTATATTTCTTTTTCGTCTCCCTTAGGATATTCACCCTGTGCAATCATCAAAGACATACTAACAATGTCAACACCTATGCATTTTATGTAATTTTATTATATTATTGGGAGTATAAGTGTAAAAGTCAAAATTTTCAATTTGATATATTTTTATAATTAACTTTTTTTTTTTTCATTTAAGGCATTGTTTATACCTTTTGTAAATCATATTTAAATATTAATTATTAGACAATTTAGATGATCTAAGTCTTTATAGCAAAACTGTCCATATAGCTATATTAGACTTTCTATATGAATCCAATATGTAATATGTTGATGAGGTAGACAGTTTGGGTATATATATATATATATATATATATATATATATATATATATATTTTTTTTTTTTTTTTTTTTTTTTTTTTTTCTTTTTCTTTTTTCAGGTGTCATAAATGATTGAATAAGATTTTTCTGATCTGTGCTTTTCTCTTCATGCTTTGTTTCTTGTACATCTCTCTAACGTGGTATCATGAACTAAATTTGTTTAATCTCATGGCTCCCTCTTCCTATGCAACTTTTCTCTTTTAACAATTATATTCGTTCTGCACCATTTCACCATGCCCATTAATTTGTAGTTGGATGATGACAAAATTTTTATATAAACACAACAAGTGCTCGCTACAATTAAAGGTTTAAAAGTCTTTCATTTTCTTAATGATAATAAAGTTCCTCTATTATATGTTTAGTCTCAGGATGAATAGACTAATCTTGTAAACATGGCTTATTTTCGTTATGAGCAGTAATAAGATCAATTTATTGTTATCTAGTTGTTTGCATCTATAACCATATCTATATTAACGAAAATGGTTAGTCTTGAACTTCGATTCAGATATGGATGCATCTCAACACTTACTTTACGTATCACACATGAGTCAAGATCACGAAGTTAAAAACTACAATTCAAGACTCCCAAGAAAGATCGATCTTTGACTATGTATCTCCTTGATATCAGGAAAATCATCGACACCCTTATTGTTGTTAGTGCACCCATCTCCGTTGATGATCATATAGAGTCAATTCTTGATGGTTTACATGACGACTATGATAACTTTATCACCTTCATCACGTCTTGAACTGATCCTACGATCAATGAGATAGAAACTCTTATTCTTGCTCAAGAAGAACGATTCGAAAAACATAGGGTTTCTGAACACAATGTTCTTAAGACCAACATTGTCTCTACACCCTAGTCTAACGTCAACATCACTCAATCTAACTACATCACTCGAGAAGGACGCAGGAATTTCAAACCTCCCAACTCATCAAGATTCGCTCGTTCCTCTGGTCCTCGACCTCATGGTCACAATTCTTGGAACAATAATTCATCGTCTTCATGGTCTCATGGATAATACTATCAAATTTGTGGCAAAGTTGGGCATACTGCTCCTTATTGTTGCACATGTATAATCAACAACCATCATCTCAATTTAATGTTAATATCTCTCATCTATTGTTTACAACTCTTGGAGAGTTTGAGACATTCATTCTTGATACTCATTTTATGGTAGATAATCCCCTTTGATAGTCTGACAGTGGGGTTTCCCACCACATAACAAAAGACTCTACTGTATTTCTCAATCAAGAATCCATATCATGGATCTGTAAAGATTGGGAATGGCTCAAGTATGATAATTAAACACATTGGTTCAACAAATCTTGTTTTACTCAATTCTAATACCACAAATCTTTCACATGATTTGTTGCATGTTCCTAAAATCACGAAAAATCTTATTAGTGTTTCTAAGTTTGCACATAATAAAAATGTTTATTTTGAATTTTACTCAAATGCTTGTTATGTTAAACACCATGCTACAATTAAAAAAATGTTAAACACTAGACAATCAATCAGATTCTTCTTCAAGGAACAATTTGAGATGGCCTATATGTTTTTCCTTCATTATATTCTTTCAGTTTGTCTTTTGCTAATCATACTTCGTTATTATTTATGCTAAACTCAATATTCAAGTTTGGAATGTTAGACTTGGCCACTATAACTACAAAGTTCTTTTCTGCAAATTTTAAAACATTGCAAAGTATAGTATACCAAACAAATGTAATTTTTGTGATGCATGTGTTGTTGGAAAATCTCATTAACTTCCTTTTACTACATCTGACACTATGTATACTAATCCTCTTTGTGTATATTAATGTGGGGTCATGCTCTAACGGATGCAAATGATGTAAAGTATTATATTTCTTTTCTTGATGCCTATTCCAAATACACTTGGATTTGTTTACTTCATACAAAATCTCAAGTGTTTACCATGTTTAAAAAATTCAAAGTGTTTTCTGAAAATCAAATTGGTTATAAATTAAAAGGCATTCAAACTGATAATGCCAAAGAGTTTCTTGCTTTACAACCTTTTCTAAACGAAAGTGACTTTAATCATAGACTTACATGTCCTTACACTCATGAGCAAAATAGTGTTATTAAATGTAAACATAGACATATAAATGACATGAGATTGATTTTGCTTGCTAATACTTCGCTTCTTGTTAAGTTCTAGGCTGAAGTCTTTATCACTACTACACATATTATAAATGTCTTGCCTACTTCTGTTCTAAATAATAAAAGTCCCTATGAAATGTTTAAATCAAAACTAGATTATACTAAGTTCAAGGTGTTTGGTTGTGCTTGTTATCTTTTGTTATGTATTTACAATAACCATAAACTTTATTTTCGCTTAACATGTTTTTTTCTTAGTTATAGTTTACACAACAAAGGATATATGTGTTTATCTCTATATTGTAAGACTTTCATTTCATGCCATGTTATATTCAATGAAGATAACTTTCCTTTTTCTAATAAAAATAATCCTTTTACAAATGCGATGATATTGCCATGCCTTCTGATAACATTACTCCCTTTAGTGTGCTTCAACATCAATATAATGATCATTTTTCTCCTACTCCTTGTCAATCATATTATTCCACCTAATTATGAACAAAACACTAATGATTCTTCACTTTCTTCTAACACTACAACTAATACTACTCATTTTTAAATACACACAAATTTACATCCAATGATTATTAGAGCTAAAGCCGATATGTTTAAATCAAAGTTATATGATGCTAGTGTTGATCTTAACCCTCACAAACCATATTTTGTTAAGGAAGTGTTAGCTTCGCCTCCATGGCTTTAAGGCATGCAGGATGAATATTTTGTTCTGTTACAAAATAATACTTGATATCTTACAAATCTTCCCTTTGGTGTTTGGTGTTACGGTTGTGGGATCTAAATGAATGTTTAAAAACAAATACAATGTTGATGGGAGTTTTCAGCATCATAAGGCTTAGTTGATGGCTAAGGCAACTGAAGGTTTTGATTACATTAAAACTTTTAGTCTAGTTGTTAAACACAACACTATACAGGTGACTCTTGCTCATGTTGTCATTGCTTAATGTGCTGTTTGTCAAATAGATGTGAATAACATGTTTTTCTGAAAGGTGATTTGGAAGAACACATCTGCATGCAAAAACTTGGTTTTTTGTCAAAAGACCCTACTCGAGTTTGCAAACTTCATAAAGCTATTGTTGGTTTTACAGAATAGGAGGACAAACAATAATAAAATGAACGAATTTGAACAAAGATGTATAAAGAGAAATATGTTGTTATTTCTTCTTATTTCTTTGAGCCATGAACAACTTACATTTTTAATGCTTGTAGAAAGAAAAAATATCTGACTGAAATTCCTCTCCTTAAATTTAGGAACAGTTATAAAAAATTAAAATCCTAACATCTAAGAAACAATTAGGAACAATTATTCTAATTAAAGATTAAAGACGTATTCAGAAACTAAAACAAATCAATGTGGAGTTTTAAAAACAAATATCTAACACCTATCTATGGGCTCCAACAAGCACCCAAATCTTGGTTCAATAAGTTAACTTGCACTCTTCAACAACTTGGATTTTAGGCCACCAAAGTGACTCATCCCTTTTTGTTAAGTTCTCTTAATATTACACTATATTTGTTCTTATATATATGTTGATGACATTCTAATTATAGGTTCTTCATTTCATGTTATTAACTCTCTTATATCCATGCTAAGTTCATGTTTTTGCTTGAAAGACCTAGGACTTCTTCACTACTTCCTAGGAATACAAGTTTCAAATACCACTGAGGGAAATCTTCGTCTGTCTCAAGCTCAATACATCAAAAATCTATTACATAAAATACATATATCTTTGTCCATAAGTAATACTAAAGCAGAGTATCACAATATCATTGTCTTTCTTGCATAAATCATGTGGATTTATTCTCTTTTTTCTAAGCTACGAATATCGCGTCGTACCCCAAATATATCTGGACAATTTAGGAGTTATTTTCTAAGTTCCAATTTGATTATGCATTCTAAAGCAAATCATTTTGAGCTTGATCTTAATTTTTTCAGATACTACATTCAACGAAAAATGGTGCTTCTGGTTCATCTCCCTACTCGTTACTAAATAGCTAACCTTCTAACTAAACTTGTGTCGGGGCCTTCGTTTCAAACTGTTCGTACTAAACTTATCGTCGTGGAAAATCTAACAATAACATTAAAGAAGAGTATTAAACGGTCTATAGAATGTTAAATGATCTAGGTCTTTGTGGTGTGTTAGATGGTATGTTAGACGGTCCAAGTAGGTGTATTAGACAATCCATGTGTTGATGGGTTAAACAGTTTATGGGTGTATATATATTCAAGTGCCTCCTGTTGTAAGTGCTTCAATAAGACTTCTCTCTTTTCTACTTTCTTCTTCATGCTCTATTTCTTGTATATCTCTTTCTATAACATTAGTCTAAAAGACATGTAAAAGTGATAGATGTTATTGATGATTTGTGAGAATTATTTAGTAAAATCTTATTAATGATCCTAATTCATCTTATTGTATTAGATTGTCTGATGATTCAAGATTGTTTATCTTCAATCAAAAAGTTTGATAGTATTAGATTGTCTATTTTCATCAAACCTTTAACTTCCTCCAAGACTTGTATCATTTGAAAAGTCCGCCTAAGTGACATTTTAAACTATATAGTGGAAGCACTGCTGACATATCTTTCATGCTAGTTTAGACATGATTTACATAAGTTAGTTACGCTACTTACACTATATAAATAGTAACATCTATCAATAGTTCTATTAATTGAGAATTGTTGTTCAATTGTATAACAAAATATTGTTAGTTGAGTGTGAGTTCACTAAGAGATTCTGAGTTCTAATATTTGCTAATAGTGAATTTTTTTATGGACTTAAAATTGAAGTTTGTTAACACTTCAATACATTACTTTTTTGTGTGATTCTTCTCACTTTTCCTTCATTTACTTTCTAACTGTTTCATTTGCGGATTCTTTGAAATCATTTCATTGTTAGGATTCCAAGTGTGACTTTGAGTCTTACATTGAGTATAAAGAAGACTAAAAGATCCATTGCCTTAAGATTTTTGATAGAACGTAGTATCTTGATCTCTTATATGGTTTGCTCTTGTCTCATTGGTGTCGAATCTATTCGACATTTTCCCTTGCAAGAATCTAACAAAAAGGTGCGGTGAACGTGGAAAGAACACGTGAGTGGATGAAAAATCCTAGATTTGAAGATTTATTACATCAAAAGTCTTGCTAGCGGAGGTTTCAAGTAATCATGTCTTGTTGTGGTAAAACGGTGATACAAGTAGGTCACCACTATTGCTTGAGGAGAAGTGTAGGAAAGTATACCAATGTGAAAGGAACTCACATTGGAGATTACTATGATTTCAAGTGTGATTTTAAGTCTCACATTTAGTGGAAAAGACCAAGATGAACAATATATAACAAAGAAGACCCACAAAGGGTTTAGGTTGGAAGTGGTGTCTTGATCTCTTATATGGTTTTACTATCGTTATGGTAAAATGGCGACATAAGTGTGTCACTACCGTTAGTTGAGAAGAAGTGTACAAATGTAGAAGGAATTCACGCTTGAAGGGGAATTGATAGGATTCCAAACTCTCATATTAAGTAGGAATGGGTAATATATAAAAAGGAAAACCCACAAACTCATTGTCTTAAGGTTTTAAAAGGAAAACCCACAAACTTATTGTCTTAAGATTTTAAAAGGAAAACCCATAAACTCATTGTCTTAAGGTTTTGGATTGATGACGGTGTCTCGGTCTCTCATATGGTTTGCTCATAATTTATTGGTGTAAAATCTCCTTGAAATCTCCCCTCACAAGAACCCAACAAACTAGTGTGATAAATGTGGAACAAACTAGTGAGAATGGGTGAAGGATCCTAGATTTGAAGATTCCTTGTATCGAAAGTCTCCCTCATAAAGCTTTTAGGTAAGCGTGACTCATTCTGGTAAAATGGTGATACAAGTATGTCTTAGGATTCCTTATATTGAAGGTTTTCCCAACAAGGGTTTTAGACCACCAATACTTCAAAAAATATTCCATGGTAATCAACCTGTTCCTAAGTTTTTCACAAGCTCCAACTCTCCTTAACCTTATTGACGACCTCTTTAGTAGTGACATAAAAGTTGTCATTAACCCGCTCAGGTGAGCTTACAACATCCCCTATCAGCCCCTTCAAAATAAATGGAGTACTTTGCACCAATCTCACCCCCGAACTACTATTCGATAATGACATGACCTTCGCCTCAAAATCTTGACTTCTACTCGAAAAGATTGAACACTCCCTAGTTACAGAAACAAAGCTAGATGAAGACATCATTATCTCAAAAATGACAAAAACTCTTTCCGATCTCAAAAATGACAAAAATTCTTTCTGACTAGTCGGACGATCAGAGACAAGTTTATAAGTGGACCTAGGATTGATTAGACTTGTTATTTATAAGTGTAAGGATGAACAGGACGAACCAAGAGTCACAAATTCCCAACGGTTAGATCCATTCAAATATCACGACCTAGAAAATGTAACATACCAAGTACCTATATACCGTTTGAAAAACATTTTATTGGACACTTTTCGCTAGAAAGATAAACTCTTTGCAAACGCGTAATATCTTTTGTTTGATCGAGCCTGGAGGCACATGGATGTACACGATACCCCAAATCGAAGAGATCTTGACCTATCACACTACCAAAAGAAATTAATTTTTCTTCCACAACTCTAATTTTTCAAACATTTGCCTTTTGGAGCCAATATATCAGTCAGTATCTCAACTTCTTGGAATCAACCTCAATAGTTTGAACAATTGAGCTTGGGAAGCCATGACACTCTTTGGTTTGTTAGACTCTCGGTCATGTTGACCAAATGGTTAAACAATCACCAATCTCCATTAGTATCAGCCGAATCATGAAACAAATTAACCATCGCAAAAGTAGTATAATTAAGTTATCATGAAATAAATAAAAGTTAGGTTCAATAATACTTATAACTCAAAAATATCCTATACCTCATAGTATATACTAAGACCGATAAGAAACCGAGACTAAGAGTTTAAAAAAAAAAAAGCACGACGTATAAAAATTATGATTTATTTATGACGATTTGTAAGAAGATATAACAATTTTTTCCTTCTCCACATTTATTCCTAATATGCAGATGCACTCGGTTGATTATTAAAGATTCTTAGCTTTAAAGTCAATGTAAAAGATAATTGTTAAAATGATTAATTTAATTTGTTTTTAATGTTTTCTAATTTCTTGAGAAAGCTCAAAAGAAATATTATTTTAAAAAAAAATCAATTTCTAAACATACTGTGGACCTTCAGTTTTAGGTCCATACGCTGGAAAGGCGAGGACCCATGATTTGGCCCTTTCTTCATGCGCCTTTACTTCATCCCACACTCCCCAAAGTATAAAATGACAAAATTGTATTTTTAAGTGTTTTTCAAACTTTGTTGCATTCTCCTCACAAAATTTGTATCTCTTATCAAAAGATTATTAAAAATTTAGTACAACTATAAAAAGATAATTCTAAAATTCCGCATAATTAGATTTATCATAACAAATCAATTTCTGGAGTAGTTTAAAATCGGTATAAATGAACAATTTATAATATTTTGAATCATAGCTTCCAAAATATTCTATTAATGTAAATTCTTTTGTCCACGTAATTGTTATTATGAAATTAGCAACTAAAATTGGAATTAATGATGCAAATTACTTTGTCGATATTTTTGAGATTTTTTTTAGTAAACTCGACCCTGCACTTCAATTTCTCCAAAGTTGAAGAGGTATATTTTTCGGATCCAAATTCTTTCTTACTTTATTCGGTTTTGAGAAGATTTCTTACTTTATCCATTTCGTTGGATCCTTATAACCTTTCAACCCAGTTCAATGTCAGCTTTTCAATGCAACTCATATAAGGAATGTACAAAATCAATGTTTTACTTAGTTATATTTAAAACTAAAATTATTCTAATCAACAAAATAAAAAAATGTTGTGAATAGAAAGAAAGGAAAAATAAATCCAGGAGATAAAAGATGTAGAAGAAAATAAGAATTGAAAAGATCAAAGGTTAAATTGGATTGTTTAACAGGGTTTATTGATGTGAAATTTAATCGATTTTTGATGGTAGTTTTTTTCTTTGAAAGATATATCAAGTTATATATATATATATTATGAAAATAAAGAAAAGAATAAAGATAAACAAAGGATATGAGAAGAAATATATTATTATGAAAATAAAGAGAAGAATAAAGATGAACAAAGGATATGAAAATGAAAATATGTTCTTTTTTTCTGTTTGTTTCATTCAAAATAAAAAACTGAATATATATAAGTATTGGACCTATTCTAGATATAACTAAATAAAAAAAATAAAATAAAATTATTACAATCTAATAATGTCATAAAAACAAATAGACAAAATTGATCATAATTTAATTCTACTATAAAAATAAAATCACATAATTACTTTTCTCCTAAAACTCTTCTATCTATATCTTCCTCTGAAATATATATATATATATATATATATATATATATATATATAATAACCATAAGTTACTCGTATTTGATCAATAATAATGTATTTATGTTTACTTTTTATGGAGAAATAAGGATTCATCTCAAACCTTTATTGTTGAATGTTGAAATCAATATTTTGAATACAATCTTATTATATTATAAAATTTTAACAATAAGAAATTTATATTTTAAAATAAAAACAAATTAATTTAAAAATTATTATAGTTGAAATACATTTTTTTATTTTATTTATTATTTACATTATAATAAAATTATTAAATTAATTTAAAGACCAAAATAATTAGTCAAATTTTATCAATTAATTTAGATACTATTTTATAAACTAAAGGTTGTTGATATATAAAGTAATTTTTATTATTAACAAAAATTATAATATAATTAGACATTAGTAAGTGTTAAAAAAAATTGTTTATTTAGAGACAATTTTTAAGTCTTTTGTTCAGATAAAATTAGAAAAGGTTTTTTAAGTCACTTTTAATCTATTTTAGAGCCTAATTTTTAGTCAATAAAAATAATAAAATTAAAAATTAAATTTTTTGTTTAGAATTATAATATTATTAGATACTTAAATTGTTATTCATTATTATCTAAATTTAGATACTGATTTTGGAGTAACTAAATTTTATAAAATTAATTTTTAATTGTTAATTTATAAAATATTTTAAATGAATATCAATTAATTTACTAATTTATTAATTTTAATATAATATTTAAATAATTAATATCAATTTAAAAATTAATATTTTAATCTATTAATTTTTTAATATAAACTTAAATTAATAATAATGAATTCAAAATATTATTTGAATTAAGAATTCTATGAATTAATTTAACTTGAATATTCAAATTCATCTCATTCTTTTGAATCTACATTCTCCTGTGAAACTCAATCTTCTAATCTTTTAGTCAATCTATGAGCTCTGCTTCTTTTGCATCAAATCTTGTGAGTCTACCAATAAAAAAATCATCCTCGTGTGTTTTATGCATTATGCATTTGTAACATCCTCCTCACTGCTATCTTCTAACAAATCTATGTTAAGGTTCATTCTTTCTTTGATGGTTTTCTCTCTATTCTTTTCTTATTAATTAAATATTTTTATTTTAATTATTTATCTTATCAAAATATAAAATATAACTATTAACAAAATGTTAAATGAATTTATTTTACTTGTTAAAATATAATATAATATAATTAGATCCTATATTTTTAGTAGCTATCATAAGAAAAACAATTGTATATTTAGAGACAATTTTGTAATCTTCTATTAGGATGTAATTAGAAACTGTTTTTTTAAGTCACTTTTAATCTATTTCCGAGACTATTTTTTAGTCAATAAAAGTAATAGAATTAAAAACTATTATTTTTATTTTTAATTATCATATTATTAGATAATTAAATTTTTATTTACTATTATCTAAATTTAGATATTTATTTTGGAGTAACTAAACTTTATAAAATTAACATTTAATTGTTAATTTATAAAATATTTTAAATTAATATCAATAAATTTACTAAATTTAGTATAATATTGAAATAATTAATATCAATTTAAAAGTTAATATTTTAATCTTTTAATTTCATTTAAACATAAACTTAAATGAATAATAATAAATTCAAAATATTATTTAAATTAAAAATTTTATGAATTAATTTAAGTTGAATATTCAAATCTCGTTCATCTTCTTGTTTGGATCTGCATCTTGGTGTGAAGTTTAACCTTTTGAGTCTCTGCATTCTCTACGTCAAGTCTCGTGAGCCTTCTAATACAAAATATATATTTTATGTATTATGTGTTGGTAACATCCTTATTGTTATATATATTTTATGTATTATGTGTTCGTAACATCCTCATTTTTTTTTTCTGACAAATCTTAGGATTCATCATTTTATGATGTTTCCCTCTATCTTTCTTATTTAATTAAATATTTTTATTTTAATTATTTATCTTATCTAAAATAAAATATAACTATTAACAAAATGTTAAATGAATTTATTTTATTTGTTAAAATATAATATGATTTGACGCTATATTTTTAGTAGCTAGCGTAATCTTTTAGTCTTTTGATAAGATGTGATTAATCTATTTTAGAGATTAACTTTTAGTCAATAAAAATAATAAAATTAGAAATTTGGTTTCTAATTATCATAGATACTTAAATGTTTATTCACTATTATCTAAATTTATATATTGATTTTGAAATAACTAAGTTTCATAAAATTAATTTTTAATTGTTAATTTATAAAATATTTTAAATTAATTTCAATAAATTTAGTAATTTATTAATTTTAGTATAATATTGAAATAATTAATATTAATTTAAAAGTTAATATAAAATCTTTTAATTTTATTAAAAAATAAACTAAAATTAATAATCATAAATTCAAAATATTATTTAAATTAAAAATTCTATGAATTAATTTAATTTGAATATTCAAATCTCATTTATCTGGATCTACATCCTCGTGTGAAGCTCAATCTTCTAATCAATCTTGTGAGCATCTAGATCCTCTGCATCAAGTCTCGTGAGTCTTCCATTTAAAAATGCATCGTTGAGTGTTATATACATTGTGTGTTCGTAACATTCTCGCTTCCATCATCTGACAAATCTATCTTAGAATTTGTAACAATTCAAAAAATTTATAGCATTTCTTATTCAACTCTAATAGAGAACATTATGAATAAGCGAAATATAATTTCATATTGCAAGATAATTATTAAAGAAGAAAGAAAAGAAGAAAAACAAAAAAAGAATAGCTTGAGTGAGAACGAACCTCGCTTGAGTGAAATGTTGTTCGCTTGAGCGAAAATCAACCAAGAGTACTTGTTTTTTTACAAAGAGTTTGGTCAAGCGAGACTTAAAGAGGGAATTTTTTTGCAAAATTCGCTTGAGCGAGATTCTCCCGCTTAAGCGAAAATATCAGAAAATGATTTATCAAAATAACTAACTTCTATCTACTACCAAGTATTAACATGCATTCAATATTCAAAGTACTACATAAGGTATCCAAATACATCAAACTTATGTACAACTATCTACATGATAAAAGAAAGACCAACTTAAGGTCATAAAGTCTTTAAATACATCAAACATATATGCAATGTATATGAGACAAAAGGAAGACCAGATTAAGAACATATACTCCTTAAGGTGCTTCAAAACCTGCATCTGCACCTGCTCGTTTACATAGTACAGTCATCGCAGTTTAAATACAACAAGACAAGCAAGGATAAGCTAGTGAAATAATTTTTTCAACTTGTAAAAGTAAAAGGAGTTAAAAGAGAATAAAATTAAGAATTTAAATATCAACTCTCAAGTCAAATACAAATAAGTCTATCATTCAATCTTTTATACTCTATTCCAAACCTATTGACTTTACGTTGATCCATTTGCAATCATCCTACCTTGATTTCCTTTCAATTTCCAGTACTCTGATCTCATTTCAATCAAAATGATTGCATATGGACTCATCATTTAGTCATAACAATAATCATATCATTTCAACCATTCAGAAGCTTAGAGGTGTATATGTCACCATGGTACCTTGATTTCCTTTCAGTACATTAGTTTCATTTCAACAAAATGATTACATATGAGCCTATAACACAATCATCACACATAACACATCAATTCAATCATACTTAAGCATATAGATGCATATGTAATCATGGTACCTTGATTTCCTTTCAACCCCCAGTACACTGGTTTCATTTCAACCATAATGATTACATATAAGTCTATAACTCAGTCATCACACATAAAACATCAATTCGATCATACTGAAGCATATAGAGACATATGTAACCATGGTACCTTGATTTCCTTTCAACCCCCATTACACTGGTTTTATTTTAACCAAAATGATTATACATAACTCTATAACTTAGACATTACACATATCATTTCAATTCCATCATACACAACCATATCAATCCAACAATTCACAATGTTCAGAAACAATTGTTGCCTATCAAGTTATCAATATCACAGTCCATACTAAATACATAATCAACCTATCTCGTCATAAGACACATCTGTAATAGAAATTAAAACTTGAAACCAAAACTCATCATAGTCAAAGCTTTTAACCTAAGTTACTATTAAAAGATTTAAAACTAGTTTTCCGTATCTTAGATGACGACCTCCAAATCATTTCCTCTAATCAGACAAATCCAAACTAGGGATCTAGAACAAGTTATCAAAATAACACATACTTTTAGTATAATCTTAATTTTAGTATAATCTTAATCAAGTTGAGGGGAACACTTTCTCAACTATTTACACTAATATTGATGACAAAAACTTATCAAAAACATAGAGAACAAATGTTTTTCATAGTAAATAGGAACTTAGATTCTAATCAATTAAAAATGACCCTATGCTCCTCAGCTACTCTAGGGTTTGATCATATTCTGAAATAGATGGTATATGGAGAGTGAAACTAAGAGAGAAGGGAGAGATAAATATAGAGAGGTGTGGGGAGAGAATGAGAAAAAGCTATATGTTTTCTTTTTTGTGGGGGCTTACAAGATTCGTCCTTTCGTGATCGATGAAATATTTTTATTTTAATTATTTATCTTATCAAAATATAAAATATAACTATTCACAAAATTTTAAATGAATTTATTTTATTTGTTAAAATATAATACAATTAGATAGTATATTTTTAGTAGTTAGCGTTAAAAAAAATTTGTTTATTTAGAGACAATTTTTTAGTCTTTTGTTAAGATGTACTTAGAAACCATTTTATTTTAATATATTTTTACTTTAATTATTTATTTCTATAATAGAAAAATCTATTAATAAAATATTAGTTATTTATTTTAGTTTTTTTGTATTTTTGTTTTAATTAATTATTTTAAATAATATAAAATTGTATATCACTAATATAATTATTAAAACTTACATATTTATAGTTTAAAATGTAAATAATAATAAATTTTTTTGTAATATATTATATTAAAAAATATTTTATAGTATACATGTGTAATTGTGTTAGGAATCTAAATTTAAGATCAATATTGAAATAAAAATGAAAAAATTGAACAATATATAAATAATATATCTACAAATTTATTATCTTAAAAAGGGTTGTAACTAACATCAATTCTTTGTATTTATCTATTGCTGTAAAATCTTCCTAATAATAACAAGCTGAGACTAATTAAGGGTTGTTTAATAGTTCAAGTGAGGTTAAATTCGATATTTATCCTCTCATTTTAGTTAACAAATTGATCAAGCAAAAAGAGGATTTATTATTATACACTTCACAAATTTTCTTAGGTAGTAAAATAGTTATTATATATATATATATATATATATATATATATATATTATTTATTTTTTTGTGATTTTTTATATTTGGACATAGGGAATCCTCAAATCCAAACACCCTTACACAAACAAGATTCTCACAGTTTATAGAACTCCCACAGTAGTTAATTCTTTTCCTAAACAGCTTCAAAAATGGTTAAAGAATAAACTAAAAGACAATTAAATTTTTACCTGATCTAGTACTACACATAAATTACGGAGGACAATGCACAATAACTTGCCAGTGCCATTGAAATTTCACACACCCTTTCAATAACTATATATAATATTATTTTATTTCAAACTTTAATTTATATTTATTATTGTTATTATCTAAATACAATGTTTTTATTATTAAGAATAGTTATACTATTATCGTAAAATTCCTTTGAATCCACTTACTGGTAGTTTTTTTTTTATTTTTTTAAATAATTGCAGTTGCAGTCAGAGAAAGATAAGTAAGAAAAAATAAATAAACACGTGACACCAACACAACAAACACAATTCAATGCACTCATATCATGTCGAAATCCCCAAATTACACATAATTGTATAAATGTATAAATGTTTATTGAAATAAACGTGTACAATTGCGGATAGCCTATGGCTGCTGCATACACATGAACTGGACCTACCTGTATTGGTGTAATCTTCTCTTCTCTGTTTTCATTCTACCAAAATTTCTTCACTTTTCATTCTTCCAAAAACTCTCCCTACTTAAAAGTTTTTTTTTTTCTCCCTTTACCTTCTCTATAACTTTCAAAAGTAGTTTCACATATTTTTTTCTTAAGATATTTCAGTGACAAGACTATATTTGAGGGAGTAAATGATGAGTCTGACTTATTAAAATTTGATCTAGAGTAAGTCAATTTTTCTTTAAAGTCTAACTATTTTATCTTTTCATGTTATTTATGTGAATATCAACTACTTTTAAGTTTTAAGTACTTAAATTGAGAATAAATAACTAATAAAAAAGGTGGTATACACAAAAGAGTAAAAAATAAATTGAATTTAAACAGTTTAAAACTTATTTTAAAATATTAATTTATTAAAAGTGAATCGAGTTAAATGATTTTATTGTTGTTTTGACTTGTTTTTTAGTGTTGAATGGTATAAATTGTTTGAGTTGATATACATACAAGTTGGAGTATGTTGAGGTTATAAAAACTTCATGTGTAGATTATAATTGATTATTTTGGATTTTATGTATGTGTATTGATTCCTCAAAAATTGTCTAGGCTTTTTATAATTTGTTGAGTGAATAAGAATTTGCTCAGCGGATTCTATCTGAAAAAATAAAGGACTAGTTTGTGAATTAATTTTATCAAGTGATTCTTTCAATAAATTTTAACGAATCCTACAAATTCGCTTGGTAGATGAGATCTCATCCAATAAATCCCTACTAAAGAATAATGAATAATTTCATTAATTAAATTTGTTAAGTGAATTATAATTCATCCACCGAATTAATTCTAATAAAAGAACAAGTTATGACATAGGTACTATGTTTAATTTAAACTTTATACAGCTATGTTGCTTAACATTCTTTATTTGAAAATTAAGAAAATTAAAATTTTTGAATATTCGTGATATTATTACTAATTTATATGATGTGGGATAAATTAAAAAATGTTATGATGTGGTTAAGTAACCATTAGAGTGGTATTATATTTATATATATATATATATAAGAACAAATGTCATGTGTAATTTTAAGTAAGGAGATTTGATAAGATTTATATTGTAATTAAGTCAAATAGATAAAATTATCCTATAATGAGAGTTAATTAAAGCTTTT
>Ga0209489_106296_pt1 | contig 19282 bp, 8 predicted proteins | sample SiratrowhiteBW_FD_187527 | JGI IMG/M metagenome (GOLD analysis project Ga0209489, IMG submission 187527) | Root nodule microbial communities of legume samples collected from California, USA - Siratro white BW (SPAdes) (version 2) | ecosystem: Host-associated > Plants > Roots > Nodule | place: USA...
TTTGAAAATCATGGAATATTTTTCTAAAAAATATAAACATTTGAAATCCAAAATTCTTCATAAATTCCCTCGTTTACTATTTGTTTTTTTAATTTTTTCAGCATTTTGGTAATCCTTTTTTCCTATTAAAAAAATAGAGATACTTTAAATACAAAACATTTTAAGAATTCTATCGTTTACTATTTGCTTTTTTAATTTTTTAGTATTTTTTACATCTTTTTTCTTCTGTTTTACCTCTCTGTGGTTTTCAAAAAAAAATTTCAATTTTTGTGTTGTTTTCTTGTATGGATCCGAGAATTTATCAAAAAAATTTGCAAAACCATGGTTTTATTTTTCAAAAAAAATTGAGATATTTGAAATCCAAAATTTCAACAAAATTCCATCGTTTACTATTTCGTTTTTATTTTTTTAGCATTTTGTTCTCTATTTCACCTATCCAAACATGTCCAAATATTATGGAATTTTTTGAAGTGTTTTATTGGAAGGGTTAGAGTTTTACCAACGATTTCTGGAAAATTCTTGAATTTTTATTAAAAAAATAGTGATACTTTAATACAAAACATTTTAAGATTTTCATCGTTTACTATTTGCTTTTTTAATTTTTTTTGTATTTTTGACATCTTTTTTTTCTATTTTACCTGTCTATAGTTTTCAAAAAAAATTTAAAATTTTTGTGTTGTTTTATTGTATGGATCCGAGATTTTATAAAAAAAAATTTGCAAAACTATGGTTTTTTCTTTCAAAAACAATTGGGATATTTGAAATTCAAAATTTCAACAAAATTTCATCGTTTACTATTTCTTTTTTTTTAGCATTTTTGGCATTTTGTTTTCTATTTCACCTATCCAAACTTGTCCAAAAATTATGAAATTTTTTAAAGTGTTTTACGGGAAGGGTTAGAGTTTTACCAACGATTTCTGGAAAATTCTAAAAGTTCTTTTAAAAAAAATATGGATATGTGAAATAATTTTTTTTTTGAAAATTTAGGGGTTTATTATTTCTTTTATTTTTTTATTATTTTTGACAATTTATTTTCAATTTCCTCTATCTGTACCGGTCAAAAAATTAAAGAAATTTTTATGTTATTTTATTTTATGGATTAGATATTTTATCAAAGAATTTGGGAAAATCATGGAATATTTTTCTAAAAAACATAGACATTTGAAATAAAAAATTCTTCATAAATTTCATCGTTTACTATTTGTTTTTTTTATTTTTTTTAGCATTTTGGTAATCTTTTTTTCCTATTTCACCTATCCAAACTTGTCAAAAAATTCTAAATATTTTTATGGTGTTTTATTGTACGGAATATAGATTTTATCAGAGAATACTGAAAAATTCTTGAATTTTTATTAAAAAAATAGAGATACTTTACATACAAAACATTTTAAGAATTCCATCGTTTACTATTTGCTCTTTTAATTTTTTAGTGTTTTTGGCATTTTTTTTTTCTGTTTTACCTCTCTATGGTTTTCAAAAAAAATTTAAAATTTCTGTGTTGTTTTATTATATGGATCTGAGAATTTATCAAAAAATTCTGCAAAACTATAGTCTTTTTTTTTTCAAAAAAAATTGAGATATTTGAAATCCAAAATTTCAACAAAATTCCATCGTTTACTATTTCTTTTTTATTTTTTTAGAATTTTTGCATTTTGTTTTCTATTTCACCTATCCAAACTTGTCCAAAAATTATGAAAGTTTTTGTAATGTTTTAATGGAAGGGTAAGAGATTTTACCAATGTTTTTTGGAAAATTCTAAAAGTTCTTTTAAAAAAATAATGATATGTGAAATAAATTTGTTTTCAAAATACTACGGTTTACTATTTGTTTTATAATATTTTTTGTTATTTTTGACATTTTATTTTCAATTTCGTCTATCTGAACTTGTCAAAAAATTCTAGAAATTTTTATGTTTTTTTATTTTATGGATTAGAGATTTTATCAAAGAATTTTGGAAAATCATGGAATCTTTTTCTAAAAAATATAGACATTTGAAATCAAAAATTCTTCATAAATTCCATCATTTACTATTTGTGTTTCTTATTTTTTTAGCATTTTGGTAATCTTTTTTTCCTATTTCACCTATCCAAACATGTCAAAAAATCCTAAACATTTTTATGGTTCTTTATTGTACGGGTTATAGATTTTATCAGAGAATTCTGGAAAATTCTTGAAATTTTTTATTAAAAATACAGATATTTTAAATACAAATCATTTTCAGAATTCCATCGTTTACTATTTGCTTTTTTAATTTTTTAGTATTTTTGACATTTTTTTTCTATTTGACCTGTCTAAGGTTTTTAAAAAACAATTTAAAATTTTTGTGTTGTTTTATTGTATGGATCCAAGATTTTATAAAAATTCTGAAAAACTATGGTTTTTTTTTTCAAAAAAACCTGAGATATTTGAAATCCAAAATTTCAACAAAATTCCATCCTTTACTATTTCGTTTTTCTTTTTTAGCATCTTTGGTATTTTTTTTCTATTTCACCTATCCAAACTTTTCCAAAAATTATGCAATTGTGTGTAGTGTTTTATTAGAAGGGTTACAGATTTTACCAACGATTTTTTGAAAATTCTAACAGTTCTTCTTAGAAAAATATTCTTATATGAAATAATTTTTTTTGTGGTGGTTTATTGGAACCGTTAGAGATTTTACTAACCATGTCTGGAAAATTCTAAAAGTTCTTTTAAAAAAATATTGATATGTGAAATATTTTTTTTTCAAAATTTTGCGGTTTAAGAAACTATTTGTTTTTATATTTTTTTTATTATTTTTGACATTTTTTTTAGTATTTTACCTGTCTATGGTTTTCAAAAAAATTGGAAAATTTTTGTGTTGTTTTATTGTATAGATCCGAGATTTTATCAAAAAATTGAGATATTTGAAATCTCAAATTTCAACAAAATTCCATCGTTTACTATTTCTTTTTTAATTTTTTAGCATTTTTGGCATTTTGTTTTCTATTTCACGTACTCTAACTTGTCCAAAAATTATCGAATTTTTTTGTGGTATTTTATTGGAAGCGTTAGAGATTTTACTAACGATTTCTGGAAAATTCTAAAAGTTCTTCTAAAAAAAATATTGATATGTGAAATATTTTTTTTTCAAAATTTTGCGATTTAATAAACTATTTGTTTTTATATTTTTTTTATTATTTTTGACATTTTTTTTTCAGTTTCGTCTATGTGTAGTTGTCAAAAAATGCCAGAAATTTTTATTTCTTTTTTATTTTATGGACTAGAGATTTTATCAAAGAATTTTTGAAAATCATGGAATGTTTTTCAAAAAAATATAGACATTTGAAATCCAAAATTCTTCATAAATTCCATCGTTTACTATTTGTTTTTTATATGCTTTTGGCATTTTGGTAATCTTTTTTTCCTATTTCACCTATCCAAACTTGTCAAAAAATTCTAAACATTTTTGTGGTGCATTATTGTATGGATTATAGATTTTATCAGAGAATTCTGGAAAATTTTTCAATTTTTATTGGAAAAAAATAGAGATTCTTTAAATACAAAACATAACTTTTTCATAATTCCATCGTTTACTATTTGCTTTTCTAATTTTTTCGTATTTTTGACAACTGTTTATTCTATTTTACCTGTCTATGGTTTTCAAAAAAATTGGAAATTTTTTGTGTTGTTTTATTGTATGGATCCGAGATTTTATCAAAAAATTGAGATATTTGAAATCTCAAATTTCAACAAAATTCCATCGTTTACTATTTCTTTTTTAAATTTTTAGCATTTTTGGCGTTTTGTTTTCTATTTCACGTACCCTAACTTGTCCAAAAATTATCGAATTTTTTGTGGTATTTTATTGGAAGCGTTAGAGATTTTACTAACAATTTCTGGAAAATTCTAAAAGTTCTTTTAAAAAAAATATTGGTATGTGAGATATTATTTTTTCAAAATTTTGCGGTTTACTATTTGCTTTTTCATATTTTTTTATTATTTTTGACATTTTATTTTCAATTTCGTCTATCTGTAGTTGTCAAAAAATTCGAGAAATTTTTATTTTTTTATATTTCATTTATTAGAGATTTTATCAAAGAATTATGGAAAATTATGGAATGTTTTTTATAAAAATATAGACATTTGAAATCCAAATTCTTCATAAATTCCATCGTTTACTATTTGTTTTTTGTATTCTTTTAGCATTTTGGTAATCTTTTTTTCCTCTTTCACCTATCCAAACTTGTCAAAAAATTTTAAACATTTTTGTGGTGCTTTATTGTACGGATTATACATTTTATCAGAGAATTCTGGAAAATTCTTCAATTTTTATTAAAAAAAATAGAGATACCTTAAATACAAAACATTTTCAGAATTTCATCGTTTACTATTTGCTTTTTAATTTTTTAGTATTTTTGACATCTTTTTTTAGTATTTTACATGTCTATGGTTTTCAAAAAAATTGGAAAATTTTTGTGTTGTTTTATTGTATGGATCCTAGATTTTATCAAAAAATTGAGATATTTGAAATCCCAAATTTCAAAAAAATTCCATCGTTTACTATTTCTTTTTTAATTTTTTAGCATTTTTGGCATTTTGTATTCTATTTCACGTACCCTAACATGTCGAAAAATTATTGAATTGTTTGTGGTGGTTTATTGGAAGCGTTAGAGATTTTACTAACGATTTCTGGGAAATTCTAAAAGTTCTTCTAAAAAAAATATTGATATGTGAAATATATTTTTTTCAAAATTTTGCGGTTTAAGAAACTATTTGTTTTTATATTTTTTTTATTATTTTTGACATTTTTTTTCAATTTCGTCTATTTCTAGTGGTCAAATAATTCTAGAAATTTTTATTTTTTTAATTTTATGGATTAGAGATTTTATCAAAGAATTTTTGAAAATCATGGAATGTTTTTTAAAAAAATATAAACATTTGAAATCCAAATTCTTCATAAATTCAATCGTTTACTATTTGTTTTTTGTATTGTTTTAGCATTTTGGTAATCTTTTTTTCCTCTTTCACCTATCCAAACTTGTCAAAAAATTCTAAACATTTTTGTGGTGCTTTATTGTACAGATTATAGATTTTATCAGAGAATTCTGGAAAATTCTTCCATTTTTATCAAAAAAATAGAGATTCTTTAAATACAAAACATCACATTTTCAGAATTCCATCGTTTACTGTTTCCTTTTTAAATTTTTAGTATTTTTGACATCTTTTTTTTTCTATTTTACCTGTCTATGGTTTTCAAAAAAATCGGAAAATTTTTGTGTTGTTTTATTCTATGGATCTGAGATTTTATCAAAAGATTGAGATATTTGAAATCCCAAATTTCTAAAAAATTATATAGTTTACTATTTCTTCTTTAATTTTTTAGAATTTTTGGCATTTTGTTTTCTATTTCACGTACCCTAACATGTCCAAAAATTATTGAATTTTTAGCGGTGGTTTATTGGAAGCGTTAGAGATCTTACTAACGATTTCTGGAAAATTCTAAAAGTTCTTCTAAAAAAAATATTAATATGTGAAATATGTTTTTTTCAAAATTTTGCGGTTTAAGAAACTATTTGTTTTTATATTCTTTTTATTATTTTTGTCATTTTTTTTCAATTTCGTCTATTTGTAGTGGTAAAAAAATTCTAGAAATTTTTATTTTTTTAATTTATGGATTAGAGATTTTATCAAAGAATTTTTGAAAATCATGGAATGTTTTTTAAAAAAATATAGACATTTGAAAACCAAATTCTTCATAAATTTCATCGTTTACTATTTGTTTTTTTTATTGTTTTAGCATTTTGGTAATCTTTTTTTCCTCTTTCACCTATCCAAACTTGTCAAAAAATTCTAAACATTTTTGTGGTGCTTTATTGTACAGATTATAGATTTTATCAGAAAATTTTGGAAAATTCTTCAATTTTTATTGAAAAAAACAGAGATTCTTTAAATACAAAAGATAACATTTTCAGAATTCCATCATTTAATATTTGCTTTTTTAATTGTTTAGTATTTTTGACATCTTTTTTTTCTATTTACCTGTCTGTGGTTTTCAAAAAAATAGGAAAATTTTTGTGTTGTTTTGTTGTATGGATCCGAGATTTTATCAAAAAATTGAGATATTTGAAATCTCAAAATTTAACAAAATTCCATCGTTTACTATTTCTTTTTTAATTTTTTAGCATTTTTGGCATTTTGTTTTCTATTTCATGTACCCTAACTTGTCCAAAAATTATGGAATTTTTTGTGGTGTTTTATTGGAAGCGTTAGAGATTTTACTAACGATTTCTAGAAAATTCTAAAAGTTCTTTTAAAAAAAATATTGATATGTGAAATATATTTTTTTTTCAAAATTTTGCAGTTTACTATTTATTTTTTTATTTTTTTTTTATTTTTAACATTTTATTTTCAATTTCGTCTATCTCTAATTGTTAAAAAATTCTAGAAATTTTTATTTTTTATTTTATTTATTAGAGATTTTATCAAACAATTTTGGAAAGTCGTGGAATGTTTTTTAAAAAAATATAGACATTTGAAATCCAAATTCTTCATAAACTGCACCGTTTACTATTTGTTTTTTGTATTGTTTTAGCATTTTGGTTATCTTGTTTTCCTATTTCCCCTATCCAAACTTTACAAAAATTTCTAAACATTTTTGTGGTGCTTTATTTTACTGATTATAGATTTTATCTGAGAATTCTGGAAAATTCCTTCAATTTTTATTAAAAAAAATTGAGATACTTTAAATACAAAACATTTTTAGAATTTCATCGTTAACTATTTCCTTTTTTAATTTTTTAGTATTGTTGACATCTTTTTTTTCTATTTTAACTGTCTATGGTTTTCAAAAAAATTCTAAAATTTTTGTGTTGTTTTATTGTATGGATCCGAGATTTTATCAAAAAATTAAGATATTTGAAATCCCAAAATTCAACAAAATTCCATCGTTTACTATTTCTTTTTTAATTTTTTAGTATTTTTGGGATTTTGTTTTCTATTTCACGTACCCTAACTTGTCCAAAAATTATTGAATTTTTTGTTGTGTTTTATTGGAAGCGTTAGAGATTTTAACAACGATTTCTAGAAAATTCTAAAAGTTCTTTTAAAAAAAATATTGATATGTTGTGTTTTTTTATTTTTTTATTATTTTTAACATTTTATTTTCAATTTTGTCTATCTCCACTTGTCAAAATATTCTAGAATTTTTTATTTTTTTTATTTTATAGATTAGAGATTTTATCAAAGAATATTTGAAAATCATGGAATGTTTTTAAAAAAAATATAAACATTTGAAATCCAAAATTTTTCAAAAATTCCATCGTTTACTATTTGTTTTTTTTTATTCTTTTAGCCTTTTGGTAATCTTTTTTTCCTATTTCACCTATCCAAAGTTGTCAAAAAATTCTAAACATTTTTATGGTGCTTTATTGTATGGATTACAGACTTTATCAGATAATTCTGGAATATTCTTCAATTTTTATTAAAAAAAATAGAGATAGGTTAAATACAAAACATTTTCAGAATGTCATCGTTTACTATTTGCCTTTTTAATTTTTTAGTATTTTTGACATCTTTTTTTTTTATTTTACCTGTCTATGGTTTTCAAAAAAATTAAAAATTTTTTGTGTTGTTTTATTCTATGGATCCGTGATTTTATCAAAAAATTGAGATATTTGAAATCCCAAATTTCAACAAAATTCCATCGGTTACTATTTCTTTTTAAATTTTTTAGCATTTTTGGCATTTTATTTTCTATTTCACGTACCCTAACTTGTCCAAACAAATATTGAATTTTTTGTGGTGTTTTATTGGAAGGGTTAGAGATTTTACTAAAGATTTCTGGAAAATTCTAAAAGTTCTTTTAAATTAAATATTGATATGTGAAATATTTGTTTTTCAAAATTTTGCGGTTTAAGAAACTTTTTGTTTTTATATTTTTGTTTTATTATTTTTGACATTTTTTTTTCAATTTCGTCTATCTGTAGTTGTCAAAAAATTCTAGAAATTTTTATTTTTTTATTTATGGATGAGAGATTTTATCAAAGAATTTTTGAAAATCATGGAATGTTTTTTAAAAAAATAAAGACATTCGAAATCCAAAATTCTTCATAAATTCTATCGTTTACTATTTGTTTTTTTTTATGCTTTTAGCATTTTGGTAATCTTTTTTTCCTATTTCACCTATCCAAACTTCTCAAAAAAATTCTGAACATTTTTGTGCTGCTTTATTGTACGGATTATAGATTTTATCAGAGAATTATGGAAAATTCTTCAATTTTTATTGAAAAAAATAGAGATTCTTTAAATACAAAACATAACATTTTCAGAATTCCATCGTTTACTATTTGCTTTTGTAATTTTTTAGTATTTTTTACATCTTTTTTTTGAATTGTTACCTGTCTATGGTTTTCAAAAAAATTAAAAATTTTTTGTGTTGTTTTATTGTATGGATCCGAGATGTTATCAAAAAATTGAGATATTTGAAATCTGAAATTTCAAAAAAATTCTATCGTTTACTATTTCTTTTATAATTTTTTTGGCATTTTTGGCATTTTTTTTTCTATTTCCCATACCCTAACTTGTCAAAAAATTATGAAATTTTTTGTGGTGTTTTATTGGAAGCGTTAGAGATTTTAACATCGATTTCTAGAAAATTGTAAAAGTTCTTTTAAAAAAATATATTGATATGTCAAATATTTTTTTTTTCAAAATTTTGCAGTTTACTATTTGTTTTTTTATTATTTTTTATTATTTTTAACATTTTATTTTCAATTTCGTCTATCTCTACTTGTCAATAAATTCTAGAATTTTTTATTTTTTTTATTTTATAGATTAGAGTTTTATCAAAGAATTTTAGAAAATCATGGAATGTTTTTAAAAAAAAATATAGACATTTGAAATCCAAAATTTTTCATAAATTCCATCGTTTACTATTTGTTTTTTTTATTCTTTTAGCATTTTGGTAATCTTTTTTTCCTATTTCACCTATCCAAACTTGTCAAAAAATTCTAAACATTTTTGTTGTGCTTTATTGTACGGATTATAGATTTTATCAGAGAATTCTGGAAAATTCTGCAATTTTTATTAAAAAGAATAGAGATACTTTAAATACAAAACATTTTACGAATTCCATCGTTTACTATTTGTTTTTTTATTCTTTTAGCATTTTGGTAATATTTTTTTCCTATTTCACCTATCCAAACTTGTTAAAAAATTCTAAACATTTTTGTGGTACTTTATTGTACGGATTATAGATCTTATCAGAGAATTCTGGAAAATTCTTAAATTTTTCTTAAAAATAATAGAGATACTTTAAATACAAAACATTTTCAGAATTCCATCGTTTCCTATTTGCTTTTTTAAGGTTTTAGTATTTTTGACATCTCTTTTTCTTATTTTACCTGCCTATGGTTTTCAAAAAAATTGGAAAATTTTTGTGGTGTTTTATTGTATGGATCCGAGATTTTATCAAAAAATTGAGATATTTGAAATTGAAAATTTCAACAATTTCATCGTTTATTATTTCTTTTTAATTTTTTTAGCATTTTTTGCATTTTGTTTTCTATTTCACGTACCCTACCTTGTCCAAAAATTATGGAATTTTTTGTGTTGTTTTATTGGAAGGGTTACAGATTTTTACCAACGATTTCTAGAAAATTCTACAAGTTCTTTTAAAAAAAAAATGTTGATATGTGAAATATATTTTTTTCCAAAATTCTGCGGATCACTATTTGCTTTTTTATTATTTTTGATATTTTATTTTCAATTTTGTCTACTTGTCAAAAAATTCTAGCAATTTTTATGTATTTTTTTTATTTTATGGAATAGAGATTTTATCAAAGAATTTTGGAAAATCATCGAATGTTTTTCAGAAAACTATACACATTTGAAGTCCAAAATTCTTCATAAATTTCATTGTTTTACTATTTGTTTTTTTTTTTATTCTTTTAGCATTTTGGTAATCTTTTTTTCCTATTTCACCTATCCAAACTTCTTAAAAAATTCTAAACATTTTTTTGGTGCTGTATTGTACGGATTATAGATTTTATTAGAGAATTCTGGAAAATTCTTAAATTTTTCTTAAAAGTAATAGAGATACTTTAAATACAAAACATTTTCTGAATTCCATCGTTTCCTATTTGCTTTTTTAATTTTTTAGTCTTTTTGACATCTTTTTTTTTTCTTTTTTACATGTGTATGGTTTTCAAAAAAATTGTAAAATTTTTGTGTTGTTTTATTGTATGGATCCTAGATTTTATCAAGAAATTGAGATATTTGAAATCCAAAATTTCAACAAAATTCTATCGTTTATTAATTCTTTTTTATTTTTTTAGCATTTTTGGCATTTTGTTTTCTATTTCACGTACCCAAACTTGTCCAAAAATTACGGAATTTTTTGTGGTGTTTTATTGGAAGGGTTAGAGATTTTTACCAATGATTTTTGGAAAATTCTAAAAGTTCTTTTAAAAAAAATATTGATATGTGAAATATATTTTTTTCAAAATTCTGTGGTTTACTATTTGTTTTTTTTATTATTTTTGATATTTTATTTTCAATTTTGTCTACTTGTCAAAAAATTCTAGAAATCTTTATGTTTTTATTTTATTTTATGGAATAGAGATTTTATCAAAGAATTTTGGAAAATCATCGAATGTTTTTCAGAAAACTATACACATTTGACATTTTCTGTTCTATATTGTCTAGCTATACTTGTCAAAATTTTTTGTACTGTTTTATTTTAAGGAATACAGATTTTATCAACGAATTCTGGAAATTTCTAAAAGTTCTTTTACAAAAATATAGATATTTGAAATATTTTTTATTTTAAAATTTTACGATTTACAATTTGTTTTTTATTTTTTTAACTATGTTTGACATTTTCTTTTCAATTTCGTCTATCTGTACTTCTCAAAAAATTCTGGAAATTTTATATTGTTTTATTTTATGGATTATTTTATCAAAGATTTTTGGAAAATCATGGAACGTTTTTCTAAAAAATACAGACATTTGAAATCCAAAATTCTACATAAATTCGATTATTTACTATTTTTTTAGCACTTTTGACGTCTTTTTTTCCTGTTTCACCTAATCAAACTTGTCAAAAAATTCTAAATATTTTTGTGGTGCTTTATTATACGGATTATAGATTTTATCAGAGAATTCTAGAAAATTCTTGAATTTTGATTAAGAAAAATAGAGATATTGTAAATACAAAACATTTTCAGAATTCCATCGTTTACTATTTGCTTTTTAATTTTGTAGTATTTTTGACATCTTTTTTTCTAGTTTACCTGTCTATGGTTTTCAAAAAAGTCTTAAATTTTTTGTGTTGTTTTATTGTAAGGATTCGAGATTTTATCAAATAATTCTACAAAACTATGGTTTTTTTATTTAAAAAAAATCGAGATATTTGAAATCGAGAATTTCAACAAAATTCCATCATTTAGTATTTCTTTTTTATTTTTTCAGCATTTTTGTCATTTTTTTCTATTTCACCTATCCAAACTTGTCAAAAAATTAGGAAATTTTTTGTAGTATTTTATTCGAAGGACTAGAAATTTTATCAACGAATTCTGGAAATTTCTAAAAGTTCTTTTACAAAAATAGAGATATGTGAAATATTTTTTTTTTCAAAATTCCATGATTTACTATTTGTTTTTCTATTTTTTTTATTATTTTTGGCATTTTTTTCAATTTCGTCTATCTGTACTTTTCAAAAATTTCTGGAAATTTTTATGTTTTTTTATTTTATGGATTAGAGATTTTATCAAAGATTTTTGGAAAATCATGGAACGTTTTTCTAAAAAATATAGACATTTGAAATCCAAAATTCTTCATAAATTCCATTATTTACTATTTGTTTTTTTTTATTTTGTTAGCATTTTTGACGTCTTTTTTTCCTATTTCACGCAATCAAACCTGTCAAAAAGTTCGAAATATTTTTGTGGTGCTTTATTTTACGGATTATAGACATTATTAGAGAATTCTCGAAACTTTTGATTAAGAAAAATAGAGATATTGTAAATACAAAACATTTTCAGAATTCCATCGCTTACTATTTGTTTTTTAATTTTTTATTATTTTTGACATATTTTTTTCTATTTTACCTGTGTATGGTTTTTAAAAAATTCTTAAAATTATTGTGTTGTTTTATTGTATGGATCCGAGATTTAATCAAAAAGTTCTACAAAATTATGGTTTTTTTTGAAAAAAAATTGAGATATTTGAAATCCAGAATTTCAACAAAATTCCATCGTTTATTATTGCTTTTTTATTCTATTAGCATTTTTGGCATTTTTTTTCTATTTCACCTATCCAAACTTGTCAAAAAAATTTTGATTTTTTTGTAGTATTTTATTCGAAGGAATAGTTATTTTATCAATAAATTCTGGAAATTTCTAAAAGTTCTTTTACAAAAATAGAGATATGTGAATTTTTTTTCAAAATTCCGCAGTTTACTATTTGTTTTTTTTTTACTTTTCTAATAGTTTTCACATTTTCTTTTCAATTTCGTCTCTCTGTAGTTGTTAAAAAATTCTGAAAATTTTTATGTTCTTTTATTTTATACATTAGAGATTTTGTCAAAAATTTTTGGAAAATCATGGAACGTTTTTCTAAAATATATGGACATTTGAAATCCAAAATTATTCACAAATTCCATTATTTACTATTTGTTTTTTTATTTAATAAGCATTTTTGACGTCTTTTTTTCCTATTTGACCTAATCAAACTTGTCACAAAATTCTAAATATTTTTGTAGTGCTTTATTATACGGATTGTAGATTTTATCAGAGAATTCTGGAAAATACAAAAATTTTTCAGAATTCCGTGGGTTACTATTTGCTATTTAATTTTGTAGTATTTTTGACATCTTTTTTTCTAGTTTACTTGTCTATGGTTTTCAAAAAGTTCTTAAATTTTTTGTGTTGTTTTATTGTATAGATCTAAGATTTTATCAAAAAATTCTACAAAACTATGGTTTCTTTTTTCAAAAAAAATTGAGATATATGAAATCTAGAATTTCAACAAAATTCCATCATTTATTATTTTATTTTTATTTTTTTAGCATTTTTGGCGTTTTTTTTTTCTATTTCACCTATCCAAACTTTGTCAAAAAATTATGGAATTTTTTGTAGTGTTTTATTCGAAGGATTAGAGATTTTATCTACGAATTCTGCAAATTTCTAAAAGTTCTTTTACAATAATATGGATATGTGAAATAATTTTATTTTTTTTTAAATTTTGTGATTTACTATTTGTTTTGTTGTTTTTTTTATTATTTTTGACATTTTCTTTTCAATTTCGTCTATTTGTACTTGTCAAACAACTCTGAAAATTTTTATGTTCTTTTTTTTATGGATTAGAGATTTTGTCAAAGATTTTTGGAAAATCATGGAACGTTTTTCTAAAATATATAGACATTTGAAATCCAAATTTGTTCACAAATTCCATTATTTACTATTTGTTTTTTTATTTTATTGGCAATTTTGACGTCTTTTTTTTCCTATTTCACCTAATCAAACTTTTTAAAAAAGTCTAAATATTTTTGTGGTCTTTATTATACGGATTATAGATTTTATCAGAGAATTGTCGAAAATTCTTGATTAAGAAAAATAGAGATAATGTAAATACAAAAAAATTTTCAAAATTCCGTCGGTTACTATTTACTTTTTAATTTTTTAGTATTTTTTATATCTTTTTTTCTATTTTACCTTTCTATGGTTTTCAAAAAATTCTTAACATTTTTGTGTTGTTTTATTATATGGATCCGAGATTTTATCAAAAAATTTGTAAAACTATTGTTTTTTTTCAAAAAAAAATTCAGATATTTGAAATCCAAAATCCGAACAAAATTCCATCGTTTACTATTTATTTTTTATTCTTTTATCATTTTTGGCATCTTTTTTTCTATTTCACCTATCCAAACTTGTCAAAAAATTATCAAATTTTTGTAGTATTTTAGTCGAAGGAATAGAGATTTTATCAACAAATTCTGGAAATTTCTAAAAGGTCTTTTACAAAAATAGAGATATGTGAAATATTTTTTTTTTAAAAATTCGGCAGTTTACTATTTGTTTTTTTATTTTTCTAATTGTTTCACACTTTCTTTTCAATTTCGTTTATCTGTACCTGTTAAAAACTTCAGAAAATTTTTATGTTATTTTATTTTATGGATTAGAGATTTTGTCAGACTTTTGGAAAATCATGGAACGTTTTTCTAAAAAATATGGACATTTGAAATCCAAAATTATTCATAAATTCAATTATATACTATTTGTTTTTTTATTTTATTAGCCTTTTTTACGTCTTTTTTTCCTATTTGACCTAATCAAACTTGTCAAAAAATTCTAAATATTTTCGTGGTGCTTTATTATACGGATTATAGATTTTACCAAAGAATTCTCGAAAATTCTTGATTAAGAAAAATAGAGATATTGTAAATACCAAAAATTTTCAGAATTCCATCAGTTACTATTGGTTTTTTAATTTTTTTAGTATTTTTGACATCTTTTTTTCTATTTTACCTATCTATGATTTTCAAAAAATTCTTAAAATTTTTGTGTTGTTTAATTGTATGGATTCGAGATTTTATCCAAAAATTTTGCTAAAGTAAAAAAATTGACATATTTGAAATCTAGAATTTCAACAAAATTCCATCGTTTACTATTTGCCTTTTAATTTTGTAGTATTTTTGACATCTTTTTTTTCTATTTTACCTGTCTATGGTTTTCAAAAAATTCTTAACATTTTTGTGTTGGGTTATTGTATGGATTCGAGATTTTATCAAAAAATTTGTAAAACTATGGTTTTTTTTCCAAAAAAAATTCGGATATTTGAAATCCAAAATTCGAACAAAATTCCATCGTTTACTATTTATTTTTTATTCTTTTATCATTTTTGGCATCATTTTTTCTATTTCACCTATCCAAACTTGTCAAAAAATAATCGAAATTTTTGTAGTATTTTAGTCGAAGGAATAGAGATTTTATCAACAAATTCTGGAAATTTCTAAAAAAATATTGATATGTGAAATATTACTTTTTCAAAATTTTGCGGTTTGGTATTTGTTTTTTTATTATTTTTGACATTTTATTTTCAATTTCGTCTATCTGTAGTTGTCAAAAAATTGTAGAAATTTTTATTTTTTTTATTATATGTATTAGAGATTTTATCAAGGAATTTTGGAAAATCATGAAATATTTAAAAAAAAAATAAAGACATTTGAAATCTAAAATTCTTCATAAATTCCATCGTTTACTATTTTTTTTTCTTTTAGCATTTTGGTAATCTTTTTTTCCTATTTCACGTATCCAAACTTGTTAAAAAATTCTAAACATTTTTGTGGTGCTTTATTGTACGGATTATAGATTTTATCAGAGAATTCTGGAAAATTCTTCAATTTTTATTAAAAAAATAGAGATACTTTAAATACGAAACATTTTCAGAATTCCATCGTTAACTATTTGCTTTTTTAATTTTTTAGTATTTTTGACATCTTTTTTTTTTCTATTTTACCTGTCTATCGTTTTGAAAAAAAATTGGAAATTTTTTGTGTTGTTTTATTGTATGGATCCGAGATGTTATCAAAAAATTGAGATATTTTAAATTCCAAATTTCAACAAACTTCCATCGTTTACTATTTCTTTTTTATTCTTTTAGCATTTTGGTAATCTTTTTTTTCCTATTTCACGAATCTAAACGTGTTAAAAAATTCTAAACATTTTTGTGGTGCTTTATTGTATGGATTATAGATTTTATCAGAAAATTCTGGAAAATTCTTCAATTTTTATTAAAAAATTAGAGATACTTTAAATACAAAATATTTTCGGAATTCCATCGTTTACTATTTGTTTTTTTAATTTTTCAGTATTTTTGACATCTTTTTTTCTATTTTACCTGTCTATCGTTTTCAAAAAAATTGGAAAATTTTTGTGTTGTTTTATTGTATGGATCCGTGATTTTATCAAAAAATTGAGATATTTTAAATCCCAAATTTCAACAAAATTCCATCGTTTACTATTTCTTTTTTAATTTTTTAGCATTTTTGGCATTTTGTTTTCTATTTCACGTATCCTAACTTGTCCAAAAATTATCGAATTTTTTGTGGTGTTTTATTGGAAGCGTTAGAGATTTTACTAACGATTTCTGGAAAATTCTAAAAGTTCTTTTAAAAAAAACATTGATATGTGAAATATTTCTTTTTCAAAATCTTGCGGTTTACTATTTATTTTTTATTTTTTTATTATTTTTGACATTTTATTTACAATTTCGTCTATCTGTAGTTGTCAAGAAATTCTAGAAATTTTTACTTTTTTTATTTTATATATTAGAGATTTTATCAAAGAATTTTGGAAAATCATGGAATGTTTTTTAAAAAAATATAGATATTTGAAATCCAAAATTCTTCATAAATTCCATCGTTTACTATTTTTTTTTATTCTTTTAACATTTTGGTAATCTTTTTTTCCTATCTCACCTATCCAAACTTGTCAAAAAATTCTACATTTTTGTGGTGCTTTATTGTACGGATTATAGATTTTATCAGAGAATTCTGGAACATTCTTCAATTTTTATTAAAAAAAGTAGAGATACTGTCAATATAAAACATTTTGAGCATTCCAAAATTTTTTAGTATTTTTGACATCTTTTTTTTTATTTTACCTCTCTATGGTTTTCAAAAAAATTGGAAAATTTTTGTGTTGTTTTATTGTATGAATCCGAGATTCTATCAATAAATTGAGATATTTGAAATCCCAAATTTCAAAAAAATTCCATCGTTTACTATTTCTTTTTTAGTTTTTTAGCATTTTTAGCATTTTGTTTTCTATTTCACGTACGCTAACTTTACTAAAACTTATCGAATTTTTGTGGTGTTTTATTGCAAGCGTTAGAGCTTTTACTAACGATTTCTGGAAAATTCTAAAAGTTCTTTTAAAAAAACTATTGATATGTGAAATATTTTTTTTTCAAAATTTTACGGTTTACTATTTGTTTTTTTATTTTTTATTATTTTTGACATTTTATTTTCAATGTCGTCTATCTGTAGTTGTCAAAAATTCTATAAATTTTTATTTTTTTATTTTATGTAATAGAGATTTTATCAAAGAATTTTGGAAACTCATAGAATGTTTTTAAAAAAAATATAGACATTTGAAATCCAAATTTCTTTATAAATTTCATCTTTTACTATTTGTTTTTTTTATTCTTTTAGCATTTCGGTAATCTTTTTTTCCTATTTCACCTATCCAAACTTGTCAAAAAATTCTAAACATTTTTGTGGTGTTTTATTGTACGGATTATAGATTTTATCAGAGAATTATGGAACATTCTCCAATTTTTATTAGAAAAAATAGAGATACTGTAAATACAAAACATTTTGGGAATTCAATCGTTTACTATTTGCTTTTTTAATTTTTTAGTATTTTTGACATCTTTTTTTTCTGTTTTAGCTGTTTATGGTTTTCAAAAAAATTGGAAAATTTTTGTGTTGTTTTGTTGTATGGATCCGAGATTTTAGCAATAAATTGAGATATTTGAAATCCCAAATTTCAAAAAAACTCCATCGTTTACTATTTCTTTTTTAGTTTTTTAGCATTTTTGGCATTTTGTTTTGTACGCTAACTTTACTAAAACTTATCGAATTTTTGTGGTGTTTTATTGGAAGCGTTAGAGCTTTTACTAACGATTTCTGGAAAATTCTAAAAGTTCTTTTAAAAAAACTATTGATATGTGAAATATTTTTTTTTTCAAAATTTTGCGGTTTACTATTTGTTTTTCTATTTTTTATTACTTTTGACATTTTATTTTCAATGTCGTCTATCTGTAGTTGTCAAAAAATTCTATAAATTTTTATTTTTTTTATTTTATGTAATAGAGATTTTATCAAAGAATTTTGGAAAATCATAGAATGTTTTTAAAAAAAATATAGACATTTGAAATCCAAATTTCTTTATAAATTTCATCTTTTACTATTTGTTTTTTTTATTCTTTTAGCATTTCGGTAATCTTTTTTTCCTATTTCACCTATCCAAACTTGTCAAAAAATTCTAAACATTTTTGTGGTGCTTTATTGTACGGATTATAGATTTTATCAGAGAATTATGGAACATTCTTCAATTTTTATTAAAAAAAATAGAGATACTGTAAATACAAAACATTTTGAGAATTCAATCGTTTACTGTTTGCTTTTTTAATTTTTTAGTATTTTTGACATCTTTTTTTTCTATTTTACCTGTTTTTGGTTTTCAAAAAAATTGGAAAATTTTTGTGTTGTTTTGTTGTATGGATCCGAGATTTTATCAATAAATTGAGATATTTGAAATCCCAAATTTCAAAAACACTCCATCGTTTACTATTTCTTTTTTAGTTTTTTAGCATTTTTGGCATTTTGTTTTCTATTTCACGTACACTAACTTTACTAAAACTTATCGAATTTTTGTGGTGTTTTATTGGAAGCGTTAGAGCTTTTACTAACGATTTCTGGAAAATTCTAAAAGTTCTTTTAAAAAACTATTGATATGTGAAATATTTTTTTTTTCAAAATTTTGCGGTTTACTATTTGTTTTTCTATTTTTTATTACTTTTGACATTTTATTTTCAATGTCGTCTATCTATAGTTGTCAAAAAATTCTATAAATTTTTATTTTTTTTATTTTATGTAATAGAGATTTTATCAAAGAATTTTGGAAAATCATAGAATGTTTTTAAAAAAAATATAGACATTTGAAATCCAAATTTCTTTATAAATTTCATCTTTTACTATTTGTTTTTTTTATTCTTTTAGCATTTCGGTAATCTTTTTTTCCTATTTCACCTATCCAAACTTGTCAAAAAATTCTAAACATTTTTGTGGTGCTTTATTGTACGGATTATAGATTTTATCAGAGAATTATGGAACATTCTTCAATTTTTATTAAAAAAAATAGAGATACTGTAAATACAAAACATTTTGAGAATTCAATCGTTTACTGTTTGCTTTTTTAATTTTTTAGTATTTTTGACATCTTTTTTTTCTGTTTTACCTGTTTATGGTTTTCAAAAAAATTGGAAAATTTTTGTGTTGTTTTGTTGTATGGATCCGAGATTTTATCAATAAATTGAGATATTTGAAATCCCAAATTTCAAAAAAACTCCATCGTTTACTATTTCTTTTTTAGTTTTTTAGCATTTTTGGCATTTTGTTTTCTATTTCACGTACGCTAACTTTACTAAAACTTATCGAATTTTTGTGGTGTTTTATTGGAAGCGTTAGAGCTTTTACTAACGATTTCTGGAAAATTCTAAAAGTTCTTTTAAAAAAACTATTGATATGTGAAATATT
>Ga0209489_106297_pt1 | contig 19281 bp, 6 predicted proteins | sample SiratrowhiteBW_FD_187527 | JGI IMG/M metagenome (GOLD analysis project Ga0209489, IMG submission 187527) | Root nodule microbial communities of legume samples collected from California, USA - Siratro white BW (SPAdes) (version 2) | ecosystem: Host-associated > Plants > Roots > Nodule | place: USA...
CATGTCTGTTTTTGCTTTAAACCGACGTGGTGCTTCTTATGTATAGAGTTTCAGATGTACCATCATGTCGGTGATTTGATATTAACCGACGTTGTGGATAATTACGTGACGTCGGTTTTTTAACCGACGTCTAAATCAACGTCTCCTGGGTCAACGTCGGTTTTCTAACCGATGACAAAGGTCTCTCAGAACCGACGATGAAGACCTTTTTTCTACTAGTGGATGCAACTTTTTACGATATTTTTTTAAAAAATTATTATCATTAGCATTGATCAAACTTACACAATTTAAATTTATATTAAAATATATTTTTTGTATAGGTCAGCCTAGTTGATCTTAGATTAAATAAATTTTAAAATAAAAACGCACTTGTATTGGTAAAACTGACTCTAAACCTCAATTTTCTTCAATTAAATTTTTATATAGTGTTAGTTTTGAGGATGCTAATTTTTTTTTTGTTCTTTTTTTTTTATATATTTAGTTAGCTTCGGCCTAAATGACGCTATGTTAAAATTATTTTAATCATTTACATCATATGGACTGAGTTAGATCGATGCTATATTAAAATGATTTAAATATACCTTGTGTCTATATAGAGTAGGTTAAATTGACGCTAATAGCGTTCCATCTAGGGACTAACACTAAATTGAGTAGCTTTCACATGTGTAGCATGAATTTTTTGACCAATGCTAATTACTTTATATTGTCAGTTTCTCTTAATTTGTATTATTTTTAACCTAGGCTAAAACTATTCACGTTTACTTAATGGTCTGAAGGAGAAATAAAAATAAATGTGAATGTTACTCTAATTTGGAGACAAATTAATATAATTCTTTCATCCGCTTCTAAATTTCCAAAAAAAAGGAAATTGAAAAGCTTCTAGACCAATTTGGAGTAATGGAAAACAAAATAGTCCAACACACATAAAGCTAATTGAAAGCACAATTCACAACCACAAGTTTATCACTATTAGTATAATATCTTGGGCAAAGGTGAGATTAGAAAAACCCCCAGTTGATAAGATGTGCCAGAATCCAAAAGTCAAGATGGTTTGAAGCCAGAATCATTGTTAACCCTATTTGCTTGACGATGAGAATGATTAGAAGGATAACCATGTAATTTTTAACAAGTCTTAGCAGTGTGACCACAACGATCACAATATTGACAAATGAGGTAATACCTAGAGAAAGAGTTACGTAGATAGAACTAGAAGGGTTGCCCCGAGAAGGAGGTGCTCTATTAGGGGATGACATTAAACGTTCGTAGTGGTTATGAGAGAAAGATGAACGAGAAACACGATTGGCAGTAATAGGGAAGGATGATTGTTGTTTCTCCTCCTATTGAAGGAAAATTTCATAGTCAACAAGTTTGTCAAAAAGTTCATCAAAAAACAACAACAGAGTGTCATGAGTGAGGATTGCTGCACAAAACTCACAATAAGCAGGGCTAAGACCATTTAGAGCCACAATGACAAGATCAAGATCATCAACAGAATGACCAATAAGTGTAAGTTCATCGGTTACATAGCGAATAGAGCTCAAATAGTCACAGACATTGGTCTCACCTTTAGTGATGGAGGAAAGACACTCTTTAAGGGACATGATCCGAGTGCGAAATCAATTGGCGTAAACCTGGTCAATCTCAACATTGCATCAGCAAAGGAGGTAGCAGAGGACATCACAATCTGCGCCTCATGACTACAAGTACCAAAGAGAGCCAGAAGCACATAATTATCCTGACGCTTCCAAACAAGAAAAGCAAGATTTTCAACAGCTATGTCATCAGTTCCAACTGTTTTTGAAGGACATGGAAGGGTGCCAGAAACATAGCCGAGTAAATTATTTTAGTCAATAATTGAGTAACTTGCTTGTACCAGGTGGGATAATTTAAGAAATATACTTTAATTGGTAGTTGAGTTGTTGTGACAAGTTTCACAACAAAATAAATAAAAGAATTAGTGATATGGTCATTGATAAAATTAAAAATTGCTGGTTAAACTTGGAGGTACTATATAGAAACATATATGATTTTTTATATATTGAAAACATATATCATATAAATATATGAGTATATATATATATATATATATATATATATATATATATATATATATATATTAATAGAGACTAAATAATTTTCGGAAATAATATGTACACACGTATTTTTTATACACAAATTATAAAAATATTAATATATCTACTAAAATATATGCTTATAAAATCTACAAGAGGTTAAATTTGAATAACTAAGTCAGTACTTGCAGGTAATTAAACTATTTTTTGTTTCTATATATTTTCTTAAAAGACTGTATGCTTTGCATCCCCGTAAGTGTTAACATCCCAACAAATTGACACCTTTATAAAACTCATATGTAATAACTTAAAAAAAAAAAGAAGGAAAGTATAAACATGAAGGGACTAGTTAATGACAAATTAGACAAACCTATATTTCATAGAATCAAATCTATTTCTAAAATATACGTCCTAAATATAGGGAGGTAGATAATCCCACCACCAAGTATATTTGCTAAAATGTTAGCACATTTATTATATTCCGTAAAATTATAGAAACTTTTAAATCTAAACTCACTATAAGAAAGGACATTTATCTCATCTGCCTCTGTCTTCCAACTATCCTCAGATCTGGTAAAAAAAAAAAACACTTAAACATTATAAGTCACATTTCAATAAAAGAGAATTCTAACCATTTGAGTGGGGGATCAATAGCTATCGTAGATGCTATAAACTCAGCAAAAATAGCATTATTAATAGTATAAAAGCACTATACTCACCAGTTAAATCTCTAAATATACATGCACTAGCAGAAAGACCTAGACATCTCCTAGCAAAACCATGAGTATTACATTTGATAAAACCAGAAATTGGATTTTACCAAAGGATGTTCACAATTTTAAGAGACTTATTATAGTATACATCAATATGAACGGTGACAACAAAATCAATATGTTGCACTTGTTTACTGCAATTATATTGAAGAAAATCGTAAATTGTTCCAAAATTATGGCATGTTGTAACCACTCCTAATACTGCCTGGTTCCAATACATCTAAGGAAAATGTCATCATGACAATATATGTTGACCCCTTTTTTCGGATATTATCATCAGTGGAAAAGCTTATCCTTAATGAAACACCAAACAACAAATGATTTAGAAGGAGGCACATGCAAATCCATATCTTATATTAAGAAAGGCAGTGCCTCCCTTTTTATCAAAAGACTTCCATACGACTCTCTTTATCAAAAGAGTCAAAGTTCGTAACCTTCTCTCCCAGTTCAGAACCTAATGAAGGAGTTTCCTTTTTTATCACTACAATAAATATAAAGAACACTATTTCAACCCATATACATTTGATATAGAACTCAGATTTTAGTGTGTTTTAACAGAATATCCCAGTAAAGACTTCTAAATAACCTACAATATCCCATATATATAAATATATATCAGTGTTTCAATATGTTACATAACATGACCTATGATACAAAACAGAACAAAATGATGTAATGAATCTGCTATGTATGGAAGAATATCAATGCAGTAGTTTTTGAGAGACTGATATGTTACCTCTGCTAACATAGCAGGCAACTCTAAACTAACTACTAACATAATTTTATGCTACATTTTAAATGCCCTTACATACATAATTAAGAAGTTACCCTATTTTTCCTAGTTACTAATTTATAAGATTGAAATATTTTTACATATTGACATTGTTTACACTTATTGGATGGAACTATTTTAACTATTAAATCTGATGGCTTCTAAATTGAAATATTGTGTTGATGAATTTCAAGTATTTTGAATAAACCGGTTATCAGTGTAATTTTTGTGCTCAGTTATTTTTTTTTAATTGAGTAATGTATATTTATTATTATCGATGTTTTTCCATTTTAACAAATATTAATGGATACCAAAAAAAATATTTATGAATATTGATAGGTGGTATATACTTAATAAATACCCGTACTTATGTGCTGATGGCACAAAATAATCTGTATCCAATAGGACAGGTAAGCCCATACTCACAAACATAAAGATATGTAGAAATCTTTTATATTTACCATTGGTTTTACTTAAAAAAAAAAATGTGTATGAAAATGATAGTTCATTAGCTTTTTAAGCTTTGAATATAACCATCATCCTCATCATAAAGTTTTAGAAATTAAGCGTTTGTTCTTTGTCACACTTTATCTTCAGATACTTGACAAAATTCACGTGGTAGAATGAATCAAAATTATGTTGCTTTGTACCTCACTTGAGTAACACCTCTCTGTACTTTTTGTAATTATTAATTTAGTTATATTTTAGTAAATTAAGATGTAGAATATTTTAAATTTTCTTTTTATGGATGTTTATTTTCTGCGTCTACTAAAATTTATTGAAATGAAGATAAAGTTACACGTATATTTATATTATAATATTTATATAATTATTCATAACCTTATACAAGCACACACATTCGAGAAAAAAAACTTAAAGGTTCATAACCTAAATTCTAAATTTTAAATCTAGTTAATATTAAAAAATATGATTGAGATAACTGCATGAACTTGAATACTATGACATATTCATATATTTGAATTGGTATTATTATTTTATTTCATACAAGAGACTGACAAAAAAAGAAAGAAAGTGGGAACCATTATCATATAAAAAAGATTAAATAATAATAAAATAATATATATATATATATATATATATATATATATATATATATAAAAAAAATTAAATAATAATAAAAAAATATATATATATATATATATATATATATATATATATATTTAAAAAAAATGAATTATTTGTATAATAACTAATCAAGATAATTGTGTTTTATGATGATTAATAAAAATAAATAAAACTATTCTATCTTAGTCAAATTTATTCATTTAAATCTTCAAAATCAAAATTTCAACTAAAAATTATTCCAAATATTTGTTGTTTTATTATTTTCCAATTTTATTTTATTTTTACTATTTTTTAAGTATTAAAATCACCATCATTGATTATCATAAAATTTAGAATTATTAATTATTAATTCTTTAGTTTATATTTATTTACCAACCAAAAATTTATATTCTATATTAAATTTAAAAATATATAATTAATTAAATAACGTAAAATAATAAAATAAGATGATACTAGAGACATTCCATAATAGTTATATATAATATATAAAATTAAATAAAATGACATTAAGAGAACTGCACCAAATAAGATAATTATAAATAACATAAAATAGTTAAATAAGATGAAATTAAGAGACATCAGACTAACAAAAATAATTATAAATAATATAAAATAATAGAATAAAATAATAATATTTGTAAATAAATAAAATTGTATTACTGGTTTCACGCTTAGTTGCACTGTACTTTTATTTTTTCTAGTATTTGAAAATTTAGACTGTGTTATGTCTTAGTTATAGATAATTTTGTCATGATCTTGAATTTAATTTGGTAATTTAGTTTATATATATATATATATATATGAAATAGTTATTTGATTTTATTTTACTTATATAATATATTAATCATTTTAAAATAATAAAATATATACATCATTTAATAATAATAACAATAATAGAATTAAAAATGTTATATGAAAAAATATTGTAAGTGTGGAATGTAGATCTTGGCTTAACTAGTCAATTCATTATAGAAGCTATTGTTGGTGTATGGTGAGTGGTCCTTAGACTTGCAGCCAAACCAATGTTAAAAGTCATCAGAGGCATGTGTGTGAGTCTGACACAAGAACAACAGGATAGATATCCTTTTTAAGATCAATTATGACAATCAAATTTGTGCACCCCATTGTCTACAACTTCGAATACAACTAACTATTCAAGATAAAACGTCTTCAAAGTGATCAGTTGCAACATCACATTATAGAGTTACTTCATTTTGTCCGGTTTCATAATTAATGTTGAGGAATGATAATACTTGCAAGTGTTCAACAATAATCGTCTAACATGGAATATTCAAGTACAATATTTTCGTATACGTCGGTAGACTAAGACAATAAAGAATATATATTAATAATAAGGATAAAAGGAGTGTTTTAACTTTTATTCCATTCAATATTTCGTAATCTCTTAGGAATTATACTAGAAAGCAATACAATATTTTTTTATTGTGAGGTCTCTCAGTGGGATAAGTGTGATAGGTAGTTAGGTTTAACTTTTCTTAAGAATAAAAACATTATCAATCACTTCTGAAACTTTTTTTGTAATTGGTTTGAGTAAAAATTCTAACATAATTTGGAAAGGGATGTGGTTGGCAATAGTACGAGAAATTTAAAAATATAAGAATAAAATTGTTTTTAATGACGGGATAGTGGATGAGGTTGAGATTTTTGCAATGACAAGTGTGGTATTGGACTGACTGGTAGGTAGAAAATATACCACTCCTTTTCAGACTGGTGCCTTAACCCTAGAGAATGTTTGGTAGAGCTTAGGTAGTGATTGTTGAAAAATGCTGTTTTACATACTAAGCGTACTCGGGTTGGTGAAGGGGAAGGTAGAAAAGGAACTAGGTTTGTGTTATATTCACTTGTAGGTAAAGCACTCTAAACTTGTAATAAATTTGTATACGAAAAAAGAATGAGGTGTAGCAGACTTTATGATATATTATGCAATGTTGTGCTTAAGATTACTAGATCATGATGGAATATAACTATGTGAATATCATGCCTCCAGTTAATACTTGTGTGCTCTACATCCTGTTAACATGACTTGTTATTTGTGGTTTTAATCTTGAGTTTTGACACAATATTGATTCAATTACTATATTATTGTTATTATCTATTTTATAATTAGAGTTTGTTGTAGGTGTATAACTATGTTTTGTAATAGGATTGAAATATCATAAAATACTCTTATTAATTTTATTCTTTCCCGTTAAAAATAAATACTATCAAACTTTTTATTTTTAGTGTGAGAATCACATGTGTTTTTGAGTTTCTCGTTACATTTTGGTATGTTTTATATATAGTTAATTATTTTAGTATATAGATGTACATTAATTGTAAAGAATTATAATAAGTTATTGCACACAGAGAAAAAGAACTCCTATATATTTGAAATATGTAGGATAACATAGAGAGGAATAGAAGAGAATTTCCAACCTGTGAATTTAACTAATTCAATCTCATTAAATATGGAGAGGGAGGTAGAGAATACTAATAATATTCTTAATATTGTTTCGGAAATCGACCTAAAAGTAAATTTTAATAATTTTATTTTATTTTAAAAAGTATTATGGAAAAATACTATCGCATGGGCAAATAATAATAATAATAATAATAATAATATTATTATTATTATTATTATTATATTATTATTATTATTATTAATTGTTTATAGAAAATGTTCAATCCTATCCTATATGGACAATACCCATAGAATTGACAAATAATTGTATTAGATGCTCCAATCCTATCAAACATTAACCTTTTGCATTAGTTTTACAAGACCAAATTAATAAAAAGGATATTGAAATACAAATTATAGGGTCAAAGAAACAAACCTAGTGTAGTTTAGATTAGGGTTGTTAAAGTTTAGCTTAGAAGAAAAATTAAATTGAACTAAGCAAAATTATAAAGTAGTTGTGCAAATACAACTAAAATAATTAATTCTAATAGTAAATTATAAACTAAAGTTTTTACAAGTTTAATTAATTGTATGTTTATATTAAAAAATGAAACTAAAGTACTATAGTTTCTAAACTACTACAAGTAACTTGAAGGACAAATAGCAGATGGTTATGTAAATATTATTTTCAGCTCTCATTTATAAGTTAAGTAAGAATTAGTAATGCAATAGAATATTCTTTTAGTAATTTATTTTTGAAATGTCGAATTAAAAAATATCTTAACTTAGTTTTTAATAAAAATGATCCAATTTTTTTTATATAACTTAGTTGAGTTGAATTAACTAATTCTTTTTTACTTTAATTTGATTCAACATCCCTAGTAAACATACATCACAAAGACAATCTGTGTGTATTATGAAGTAACATTTTCTCAAATAGGTTTCAAGCACTCATGTCAATTACTATTGTGCCCACAAGCAAACATTACACAATCAACCAATTACAAGTATCTATCTACCCACTAGGGTTGGAAATTACTAAGTCTCAGGTCAACCATTTATCTATAAATATTAGGACACTTTTCTTATGTAGGTATGTTTTTTCTTCCTTTAGACATCGTTACCTCGCTAAAACTTCTTTCAATTCAAGTGGAGTTCTTGCACATGCCACCATATATTTCACTTTTATATTGGACATATAATGTTGAAACACCTTTGCACATTGAGAAATGAAATGAGCATTGATAGGAAAAGTGAGTTTCAATGATTTTGCTTTACTGAATTTGGAAGATTTAAAACTGCCCCCAAACTATATATTTTAAAATATCACTCGGTAATATATTTTTCAAAATTCATAACAACTAAAAGTTTTTGTTCTTAAAATTGATAGAAAATATATCATTTCCCTTGCCTAGATTTTTTTTTTTCAATTAAATTCCTTGACATGCTAGCATACAAAATCAGTGTTATTTTCCACTTCAATTTTTTCAATAAACGTCAATATTATACAAGGATATGTTAATAATGCATGCTCCTATATCATTTAATGTTAAGTTTCTTTTTTATCAATAATAACAAATATATTAAATTGAGACCACTTGGAGTATTCAAATCCTTTAATATATATATATATATATATATAATTAAGAAAAAAATTATAATCCATATATATATATATATATATATATATATATATATATATATATTTCAATTTCTAATCCATAGCCTCAGCCATGTCAAATACATTGATGCAATTAAGATTAGTTTTATTCAAAACAAAATGTTTAATATTAGGAAGCGAATAGTTTAGATTTAAATTAACTTTTTGTTAAGTGATATTTACATGTAATTTTTCTCTCTCTTTTTTTAGCAATAAAGAATATATATTATTATATACATGACATACTAAGGTATCACTCTTATTATGCATAATCTGATGTTTATGGGGATAACTCCATTAACATCACTAATCCTTTTTTCCAAAATAGTACTATAAGTGTCTTGCTAAATAAAATTATACATTATGTAAATAGCTTAATCATAACATTAAACCATTTCCTGCACTTAATACTACCGTGGAAGAATTATTTTATATCTTTATCCAGTCAATTTAAAATTATTTAACTTTATCTCTTATCAAATATAAGATGAAGTTTATATTCATTCATATACTATATCATCTTAATAAGAGAATTATGGAATGTGAAACTTTTTAAATATATTAATACATCTCTTTGTTTGTGGCTAAGGAAAACAACTATAATTATGTCTTTATCTTAGTATTAATGTTTAATCTTATATATGCCAACATCATTGAAGCCACTCCATTCACTTATGGTTCATTATAGTGTTCCCACAGTTTTATTCTAAAATATATGTAAGTTGATTAAGGAGAAAGTGGTGATAAATTATTTCTAATCCGAAATTTGAAATGATGTGAAATATTTTACACGTTTTGGAAGAGTAACATTGTTCGTGAGTGGGGACATAAATTAGATAATACAAGGTAGGAAGTCGTTGTCACGTGGTGAAATGTTCTAAGGTGACTACAGCTATTCTGAAAATGATTGACAAAGAGATCTCAAACCGCAAAGCTTTTGGCAGACAAGTGCCTGTGTTCATAGCAAATCTCTACTCAAATTGTGCATGCCATGCCTCCAAAACACCAAAAATTACTCCTCCTTTATCATGCTTTTACACACCAATTTTTACATTCAAAGTTTCTGGACTCAAATTTAACTTGTGATAGCGATAGGGTATGCTCGTGCTTCTAACTTTTAAGTCTTGATAACAAAACTTTAGACATCACAGATCTAACCAAGTTGATTTGTAGGCACTCACATGCCTATATCATCTAAATCACGTAGCTATTCTCTTACTCTTCAACATCAAACATATATTCTGCGAATCTCTCTGTGTCCCATGCTCAGAGAAACTATCCAGAATCTGTCCAAAATAAATATTACAAAAGGTACTTTGGCTAAAACAATGAATCAAAATATCTGATACTGCTTTAATCTTCTACTTCATGAAGTGGTTGTATGAATATACTGAATGAGAACCCCGTCACTTCTTTCTTTGACTCAACACACGGAAGCAACAAGTGTCCCCAACTATGCTAATCCTTAAGTGGACAGCTTAACTGTTTATGGTCATGATCATTATCATGTGTAGCTAGAGAAAATGACAAACACCACTCTTGATAGAGAACGTGAAGAGACCTCAAGATGTGAAGTTAAGAAACTTTCGAGCATATTTATTGGCTTTGTTTTGTAGTTATTCTAGTTAATTATGGACAAAGGTAGTTGCGATCACATGAAAATGTCAATAATGCTTACTTTTAACACACTCTTTATTGTATAACACTTATAAAATGTTCTCATAAAATTTCAATCTCGTTTCTTATTTAACGAGTAAGATTAGATGGGATGCCATGTTCACTTCGTAATGAAACTTGGAAGAAAAAGAGAGAAGAATATTAGAGGATTCAAATATGTTGCTTACAAAAACTAACATTAAGTTTAATAATTTTTTTTATAACAATTTTTTTTCAATTTTTTTACTATCTAAAATTTTTTTATTTTTTATTTATTTGTTTTAATGGATCTCTTTTATTACAACGTTACTATAATAACACATGTTTTTCTTGTTCATGTTACTTTTATAAATAAGATAACTTCAAATAATGAGGTATAGAAGGAGGTAGTAAAAGAAACATATTGGAACCGATGAAAGTAGGAAAGAAAGTTATTCTAATAAATATATTACACTTTGCAATTGTGCAACAGAGGGTTGGAATTGAGAAAATACAAGGAGCATAAGTTTGTTCACACTATAAGAAAAAAGCTATTTAGAGACCAATTTTTAGCTACCAAATGAAATGGTTGTTAATTATGACTAAAATAATTGCCAAATTAAATTTTGGTTGCTAAATAACTACAAAATAGAAATAATGATTGAATTTAGTGACCAATTAAATCAAGATAATTGGTATGTACCATTAGCTACAAAGATTTTAGTGACCAATACTATTAGATCCTAAATTAGTCTCTAACTTAATTAGATAACAATTTAGAATGTAATAACATAAAACCTTGGTAGCTAATGTTAAATACCAATTATCTTAACCTAATTGGTCACTAAATTCAATCATTATTTCTATTTTGTAGTTATTTAGCTACCAAAATTTAATTTGGAGACTATTTTAGTCATAATTAACAACCATTTTATTTGGTAGCTAAAAATTGATCTCTAAATAGCTATTTGCTTGTAGTGTCATGATTAGGAATCAATTGTAACAAGACAAATGAGGTTTAAGGGGATCAATGGAGTGGAACGCAAAACCAATATCCAAACTAAAATATATATGAACATTATCATAGTAAGCTACATAAAATGATTCAACTTAGGTATGTCAATTGAATTTCATTATATTATATGTTTCTTGATAAGTAATACGATGGGATCTGTGACATTTGATTATCACTTATACCTGATGTGTCAATATGTTGTCCACTTGCTAAGGCTTTATACTTACACAAAGTTTATACAGTAATCCAAAGATGTTAGTTAAGTATAGCAATCCAAGATTATGGGCTGAAAACCTGGATGGCGATGAAAATGTATTTGATGAAGTTCGAATGACACAGAAAGTGTAGACTACACTAGAAACCATGAAGATATGTGTAAAATTTTAGATTTTAGTAGTTATGCATGTTTAGCATAAGTAACTTTTTTTGTTTTGTGTAAAGTTAAAAAATGTTGATAAGTGTGAAACACAGACTATGATAATATGATTAAGTTGAAGAAGAGACAAGTTAGCAAAATTTTTATTTTTTATTTTTTTTATATAGACTCACTTGCCTCTATTCAATATATTATTCATAAAAGAAATATTTATTATTTTATCATATATTATTATTACAATACTCATATCAATTTCATAAGAAAAGACCATATTAACTTTTTTTTTTTTTAAAACACGAAGCAAGATCAAATTAAATATGTTCAAAATAATGAGACAAAATTAAAAAATAATAATTATAATAATAAAATTTTTTCATTAAAACTAATAAATTATATTGTTAATGTAAAAGAATGAGTTCTTATTTTTTTAATTTTTATTAAATTTAAACAAATAATGAATATATTAAAAGAAGTGTACACTGATTTAGTGTTACTATAGCACTATTTGGGTACATGATCCAACATCGAATATGATTTACATCTTGTTTCACATGCTATCTTATCTTGTAGGAAGCTTAACTTATAGCCCTCGTCTTTCATTATTTGCATATCCCATGTGTTGCCATTATGTGTTGCTAAAGTTTATCAAGGTGAGAGGGGGTAGGGGGTGGTGGGGAGACAATTTTCAAGAAGAAAATTATGCAATTCTATCGTACTTAGCTAGGGTTTTGTGGTTGGAGATATGTAGCTCCAACTTTTTGCCACAAAAATTATTCGATTATCATAGCAAATCAACATGTTACGGATGGAACAAGTGCGTGTCCATTGACGGAGGAATGCTTGACAAATATTTTAAGCTAATAAAAAAATATTATTTTCAAGAATAAGACATTATTCAGAAATCAAAATAAAAATAATAAAAGTTATTACTGATGTATCTTTATAATTTCTATCACACAATTTCCATAATTTATAACCATATATAAAAGAAAAGATTTTTGTGTACGTATTTTCTAAACTTATTTCACCCTTTAATTATATATACACTACTCCTTTTTGTTAATCTTCTGTTGCAGGCATCGACATGGGTCTCAATCACCTCTTCCTTTTTTTCCTTTAATCTATTTAACCTTTTTTTTAGTTTATAGTAACAATTATAATATTTATTTGTTTCGATATACTAAAAGATAATAAATTTTAGTCAAAACTACACTTTCTTCAATGTTAACTTACGATGTTAATATTTTTCAATATTAACATGCACTTTCTTCGATGTTAATCTTTTATTTATCTATCAGTATTTGAAATCTATAAAGCTGTTAATAAGAAATTGATTAAGGAACAATGTGAGTTCTTATGGAACTCGGGTATGATAAGACGAAAACAACTTAGGTTAGTTAAATGATAGACTCTGTGTAAGAGCAAGCAAAGCAGAAGGTTAGGTATTAAAGAGGTTTTTAGTTTTAATAAGACTATATTGGCAAAATAGAAATGGAGGTTAGGAAGTGAAGAAAAAGATTTGTGGAAAGATGTTTTAGTATCTAAATATGGTTTTTGGAGAAATTTAGAGAAGAACTGCTGTTGGAAATGAATCAAGATGGTGGAGGGATGTGACGAATATTTGTGAAAATTGTGAGGAAAGTAATTGGTTTAATGAGAGTCTTAGATGGAAGGTTGGAAGAGGAAATAAGATTGCCTTATGGGAGGATTGATGGTTAGGGGATACTGTGTTGAAGGTTAAATATCCTAGGATTTTTGCAAATTCAACCCAGAAGGATCTCATGATAGAAGAAGTGGGGGCTTGGAAAGGGGAAGAGTGAGAGTGGAAATTGAGGTGGAAGAGGGCATGGTTTGAATAGGAAAAACCTAATTTTGATGATTTTGAAAGATTCAAAGTTTTTTTCCAATAGTTGGTAGATAGGACAAATGGGTTTGAAAAAAAAAATAAGGCAATATATACAGTGAAAGATGCATATTGCAAAGTTTTAGGGTAAGGTTTAGGCTGGCAAGGAGAAGAGTATAAAAACTCTGGAAGGTGAGAGCTCTATCGGCAACTCTATTGTATGCTTGGAGAGTAATGATTAATAGGTTGCCTACGAGAGACAACCTAGTAAGTATTGGCATTCCAATTAAAAGTAATTTGTGTGTTTTTTGTAATGAAGAAGAGGAAAACATGAGCCACATAATGTTTATGTGTAAGTTTTCTAGTTATGTTTGAAAGAGGTGTGAGTGTGTGGCTAGGTGTGGAGCTGGTACACCATTCTTTTGCCAACAGTCATTTTGAGTTTTGGGCAAAGTGGGGGTAGTAAAAAGAGAAAAAAAGTTTGGAGTACACTACAGGTTTTAGTATTGTGAGTTATATGGAAGCATCGCAACAAAATTATCTTTGATAACAAGATGTGCGATGCATGAGAGATATTTGATACAATTCAGGTTAAGTCTTGGGTAGTGGTGAGAGGGAAATGTAATAATGCCTTGAACCTAGGCTATGTATGAATAGGATTACATAACTAGTCTAGACCAAGATGGGGAATGGAGAGAATAGGCCTAGCCACAAAAGGACCTTGAGTGGTTAAGGGGTCATTATTCTATAAGGATGGATAACAAATTGTTTGTGGATATAAATATACTCTTTATTTTTAATGGTTTTTGTTAGTAAGTTGTACAGGGGCTCATGTGATACAATGTGAAAAAGTTCTAATGGAGGGGTATAGCGGGAGATGAAACCAAGATGTATTTTGTAATTCATATAGATCTAGTAGTGTTAAGTTTTTGTAAGTCCTCTTTTGCGGAAGAGATATAGTTAGAAGTGGAATTGTGACTTTTTGTATACTCTGTCACGAATGGAATGACTTTTGACTTTGATGTATGTATGTTTTATATATAGATTGGGGTAACCTTATTACCTCTATTCTAATTTATTTTTTATTACCGATAAAAAAATAAAAAATAATTTTCAATCAAAATTTATAAGATTTAAATTTTAAATGGTTTGTAAATGAACAAATAAAAATGCTCAATTTTAAAGTTTAATAATAACAACTACTACAATTGCTAGTTTTTAATAAAAGTGTGTTTTTTTTTCTCAACAAATGACTTCTTATTGTAGAATTCCATATACTCAGTTTTAATGTTTAATGATAACAACTACTACAATTGCTAATTGCTAGTTTTTAATAAAATTCTATTTTTTTCTCTACAAATGACTTCTTATTGTAGAATTTCATAAACTATTTTTTAATTGAAAATTTTTATATGCTTAATCATAATGAAAATTCAATAAGGTTCTACTTTCAAATCCACTAATCATTTGAAATATATCACATAATATATATATATATATATATATATATATATATATATATATAAATTATGAGTTGATTAAAAAAATTTGTAATAAATAATCTAATAAATTTAAATTCAGATAAATAAAATATATTTCATAAAAAAATATTTTTAATACAGTTGGACAGAAACAAATCATTATTGATGAGGTGGTATAATATATTTATTATTTCCTTTCTTTGAAATATGACACACTTAATTTGATTCATAATCTATAAATTAATTTTAGTCCAATCTTAAAATAACCTTTGTTTTACTGATTCATAAGTTGAAAAATCTCAGCCTCAAAGTTCTATATAAAAAAGATTAGAATTAGAGTCAAATAGGTCTATATTAAAGCAATATTTTAATAAAAGTAAATTAAGAAATAAGAAATAAACATTAATACAATTTTTATTTTTTTTTAAAAAATAATTTATAGATCCTCAATCTTTCCAAAATATTAATTTTAAACTGAGTCTTATCAATATTTATTCTCCAACTTGTGAGATTTAGAGGATATAAATATATTGTTAAAAGAAAAAAAAATATTAATTATTTGATTTTGTCTTTATATCTAATCTCTTAAATAACTACAAAGATTTTAAATGTATCTATCTTTACATTTTTAAAAGTAACATTATTTATATTAATTCAAATACTCCAAATAATTTGTCATTCACGTACATCTTCATACCCAATTGCATTTTTTATACCAATCCCAATAAAACCAAATTGATAGAAATGATTGACCAATAAATATCAATTCATGCTGATTTCCCATATATTTAAATGATGACATGCAATAAGAAATAATCTTTTATAATAAAAGATACTAAACTAATAAGCATGTAAACAAAAGCGCTCAATAAATTTATTATGATTAGATATACCAAGTCTTAGATCCACAAATACTTATTATTACTCCCTACAATTTTTGTAAATATAAAATTATAAATCCTCTCGTATAATTTTTTATAAAAATAAAATTGTAAACTGCTTCATATAATTTTTACTAAAGTAAAATTACAAACTTTGTGATCTCATTCAATTACTAATCCCTTATGCATTCATGATACTTATTAAGTTCTAAAACAACACTCAAATCAATTCTTTATTTTATAGTAATTTCTTTATTTTTTCTCCTTCATGAATAATTATAGATCACATTATTTAGAAGGTTTCGAAGAGAACAAAATATACTTAAGTGTGGGACATGTCAACCAAATATTGTGAATGAAGAAAAGCTCTTACTTATCCATACAATTTCACATAGAATGAAAGAATTCTATTCATGCTACTACATAATACTAAAAGAACGTAATTTCTGCAAAACTTAATTTCTACGAAATAGTTGTGCTAATGGGAAATCACATTTTGAGTGCTTCACGGAGCACATTTATGTCGTAGTCAAATGGTTAACTATTGGACGAATAGATGGATTTTTACAAATATATTAAGAAGATTTATGACTGCATTGGTAATTGACGAGAGTGTATTTTTTTAAGGACAAAGAAAATTCATTTATAATTAAACTAAATCAGAAATCACTTAAAAAAAATCAAATTTTTGTCAACAAAGCTTAGAGAAATTAACATAATTTAACCAAAATCAAAATAATAAAGTCTGTAACAGCTCAAAATGTTAGACAAATCTTATGTTACATTTTTTTTAAATATATATATATATATATATATATATATATATAATTAGACTTTATTAAAGAAAATTTAAACCTAATGACATCTACACTTGACTGAACTTTATTAAAAATAGCACTACTTCAACGTAGCCCAAGTCACGAATAGCACAATTATAACCGAAAATAACTTTTGGAGACTTAATTTATCAAGTTTTAAAACTAAATCAATATAATTAAAAAATATAAAGTGCATAAACTTAGTTAACCCTATGATGAAAAAATAATTTATAAATTAATTTATCCTAATATAAATATAACCAATTCTAAATAAACCTCAAAAGGAATTAATATAAAAGTTTTAAATAAATTATAACAAAATATACCAATGAAATGAATATATCAAACATACAATACTCTTCGTTAATTTAAAACTGATAAGCCGGAAGAAATATTTAAAGTGGTTGTTATGAAATTAATATTCCAAATATATATGATAATTTGTGATTAAATGATTGATAATGCATTTTCTCTTAACTTCAATAAATTTATAATGATTACGTCACGTGTGTATGTGAGTGGGGCTTTTCCAAGTGCACTGAGGACTGTGTTGCAATCTAATAATGTGATTTTGTTTATTATTCACTTAATCATATGATTTTTGTGTCTAATCAATCCTAAATTGTTCTTCGGGCCCCACTTAGTCAAACCTCCCATCACACAACTCCCCTCACCAACTACCTAATTAAGTTTGAATTTTAGATCACTAAAAGACAAATACTCTTTTAACTGTATCAGTTGATATACGACAACTCTGCACTGAAAATAGACAATAATATTCTTAACTAAAACTTAATTAATCGATTAGAATTTACTTTCAATATAAAAATATAAGATTAAAATGAATAAAATAATGATATTTATCAAAATCATAAACATGATCATGTTAAACTATATAAGAATTTCTCCCATACTTATTTATTACAAATTTAAAACCCTCATCTGTGTTTTGTTTTCCTATGATTATGTTAATATTTTTATCATCATCACTTGTACATATTTGATTTTTAACTTTTTAAGTGAATACAAAACATTACTTTAAATTTAACATCTTGTTGGGACAGAAATTGAGAAAAGATAGTGATTTTTGAATGCGGAGTTTATCTACTGAGAGACAATCATGGAAGCCACCTTTATACAGAAAAGAATTTCACATCCCATCAATGCTGAAGTGCAGTGAGCAGTGCCAAGCATGAAAAGACCAGTTAAAGGGTCGAGAGAGGAAGAAGAAAGGAATAACACCGCCACCACCACCAGCTACCTCGACGACACCTTGTACCATTTCTTCACAAGTGCCTAGTCGCCATTTTCTTTGAAACATGCTTTTCAAAAGTTTGCTAAGACCAAGACTTTCACGACCAAGGCAACTTCAATTGTAGTATATACTTCTCCTATCTCAAAATAACAACAATTTTATTGTTTTTATAATTATTGATGTTTTAAGTTTTGACAAACCTGATTTTTCCCATCTTTTTTCAAATTAAATACTCTTTATGTGTCGATAAAAGTAATATATTTACTAAAAAGATTCAAAAAGTGGCATTTATTGGTGTTCTTAATTCTTGATATTTCTGAAGAAGAAAACTAAATCCACACTCATTATGGGACAAATATAATATTACATTGATCCTTTAATTAATTTCTCTCGAAATATGCCTCTTATTTTAAAATGACCGTTTCTTTTAGTCTTTATATTAAATTGATTTTCTATTTAAAAGAATATATATATGGAACATTAAGAAGGCCCAATCCATATAAAAATTAAATACTATAAGTTATATGAAAATTACAGAAAATACCATTTTTAATGATTATCAGTTTTTAATAAAACAATATTTATTTATTTTTAATTTATATGTGAATTAGTTATTTTCTACACTTTAATAAAGTTAATGAATTATCATATCAATTTTGAAGAGATTGGTCTTGAGGAGATTCTTACTAGTATGATGATCTAAATTTGAGTAGACTGGTTTTGAAGAGTTTGTCTACATTATGATGAAGAAGCTTAGAAAAATCAAGTTTTGAAAAGTCGAGCTTGGTAACTTGGAACAATATATAAGTATCGATAACCATTATGTATTGTATCTTCTACTTTGTAGTGAGAAATATGAAGATGTTGATTACCACATACCTATCAACTATTAGGTATTTAAGTGTGAGTCTAAGTCTCACATTGAGTAGAAATGAGAAAGTTGAGCAATATATAAAAAAGAAGACCCACAAACCTAATGCTTTAAAGTTTTGGGTTGAAGATGATGTCATTTTTTTGTGTGGTTTTGACTTAGTTCTCATTCTTGTGAGAAGAATGAAATCCATAACTCTTTGTCATGTTACCATTATGTATTGTATCTTTTTATTAAGTAGAAGAGAAATGAAGATGTTGTATACTTAATGTATATATTAGACACGCCTATCAACCTATTATTTTTGAATTAGGGTTATATGTTTCACGTTAATTTCATTTT
>Ga0209489_106298_pt1 | contig 19280 bp, 7 predicted proteins | sample SiratrowhiteBW_FD_187527 | JGI IMG/M metagenome (GOLD analysis project Ga0209489, IMG submission 187527) | Root nodule microbial communities of legume samples collected from California, USA - Siratro white BW (SPAdes) (version 2) | ecosystem: Host-associated > Plants > Roots > Nodule | place: USA...
TATATATTTAATGAAGAGTTTAGCTGTCATTAAAACAATTTAATTACATGTTAAAGTTTTAGATGATAACTTGATAATGAGAAAATTAAACTCCAGATTACGTGTTAATGTTTATACATGAAAGTTTGTCATTATGGAATAAATAGTCATTTTTACCTAATATTATATCATGTGAAAATTGTGGCTATTTTCTTTATCATATCTAAAAAAATATGAATGAATGCATGTATTAATAATATAAATTTATTTTTTAAAGTTTGAATTTTTATTATTTAAAAAAACAATACACATCTTTTGCACGAAAAGATAGTTCTCTTTTAGTTGAATAGGATAATTATCTATAACACAATTTTTTTATTTAATATAATTACACATTCATAACTCGAATCAAGATTATTAATTGAGTAAATTTACAACTTACATTTGGTGGTATAGTTTTTTTGTTAAGTGGTACTATCTTTTACATTTATAAAATATGCTTACTAAGCTCATAGATTGAATATAATTCAACTTTTAATATTTAAAAAAAAAAAAAAACATAATTTTTACGTGTTGTCATATGAAAATCTAGTGTGAAAGGATTCATATTCATTCCTATTCTCTTCACTTATATTATTGGGTAGCTGAGATTAGACACCACCTTACTTTGTCTGGTGCAGTTTTTGTCTCTCATTATGTGTGTCTGTTGCATGCTGGATACTCCTTAATCTTACAAGATCACTTTCTTGGTTATAGCCCAAGACATGATGAGGATGTTGCAAGAATTTGGCTAAAGCTAAATCCAGACCATGCACTCAATAACCAATGTTCTTATTATTATGGGGTAAAAACTTTTTTTATAAAGATTTTCAAAAGAGAAATATAATTTAAAGAAACTATATGATTTTTCACAAATTAATTTTAACATTTAGAAAAAATAATTTTTTTTTGGCTAACGGTGGTTATGTGAACAGTATTTGTAAACAAATTCCTGATATGGACAAAAAAATTTGACAACAAACGGTTATTGCCCAACAAAATGAAAATAATCAGTTATTGACAAAAAAAAAAAAAGTTAGAACAGTCCCGGTTTGGTGAACAGTTTACTGATGCAATCTTATCTGAATTGTATCATAAAAGAATTAAACAAGTGTCTTTAAACCATTATGATTAGTCCTCCTAAATTTATGTTACTTTCCATATTTATTTACAAATTATTCAATAAAAATAAAATGTTATAAATAATAACAATAATAATAATAATAATAATTTACTAAATATGTCTAAGTCTGTATGTGAGCAAAACAATTGTTAGCGAGAATCCTAAATTTATGTTACTTTCCATATTTATTTACAAATTATTCAATAATACAAATTATTCAATAAAAAATAAAATGTTATAAATAATAATAATAATAATAATAATTTACTAAATATGTCTAAGTCTGTATGTGAGCAAAACAATTGTTAGCGAGAATCCTTCCACTTAAAATAGAATTTTTTCTTTCATTAATTACTTTTATTTAGTATTTTATCACGGAACCATATATATGATAAATGGTTGTATTTGCTAGTTAATATAAACAAATTTATAATAGGAAGAGTTTTATTTAATTTTATACCTGTATTAAACATCAGAGTGCACAATTTGAATTCTCACTCTCATCTTATCTTAATCAGACACTAAATATTTTCCATTTCTCCTTCTTCTAGAAGTGCATCTCACCGTCTATTTTCAAAATTCTCTAAATTATCTCATTTTTTTATTTTAACAATGCACAGTTAATATAATTAACTGCTTATTCATTCTAATATACTTTATTTTATCTTTTTCTTTAATTAATTTCAATACTCTTTTTAAAAAATGAATAGTTAAAAAGTAATGCTTATGTATGAGTTAGAAATTGGGCCATGAGGAATGGCTGGCCCATTCATCTTCACAATGAATAAGTTCAATAGTTCAGCTGCTTTCATCACACTCTTGAACGGGGTCCTCTGCAAGAAGCTTCCGCTGTAGTCTTCTTCATCCATTGCAATTCCTTGGGGCAACTTGCAAGTTCTCATTTGATACTTTATACCTGACACAGGTAATTTTTTTCTCTTTCCTATGCTTCTGCAATCTGTTATTTATCACTCACCACCTGCACTAATAGTTCATTGATACGGTTCTGTTGATTTAATTCGTCTGTGTTTCATAGTTAGTTAATATGCTTAATTAGATGTGTCACGATTAGGATTTGAAAGCACCAGTTTTTTAGGTTTTCATTACTTTGGTGATGGTAATGAGTCATATAGATGATAATACAGCAAAATCATAATGAGCATTTTCAGTGAGGTGGAATGTAGACGTATATCTAAATGCTGTCATTTGTTGTCATCTGAAGAACGAGTTAGCATGTATTTAGCTGCGTGTGTTTCTTGGATGGAAGAACTAATAAAATAGGAAGTTGTTGAGTGAAGTTAAAAGTTCGTGGTAAAGCATCATAAAATAAGTCTGCAAAATTACCTAGACTGTTTATGACTTAAAAAGAGTATACACAAATTTAATGTATATGACAGAAATGCAAGGCCCAAAAAGGCTGGGAAAAAGCGCGAGCAAATGTGCACTGCTTGAGTGATGGAAATTGCTTATTGGATTTTATTTTTTACTGTGGCTTGTTCTTTTGATTCAAAATTAACTTGTATAGGGTTGGGGATGTTCCACATTTATTTGTTTTAATGGAAAGAGTGAATTTCAATTTTATATGCACTAACTACTAAGATCTGATTCTGGGGATTTTTTACCTTATTACTTGTGATTAGTTTGTTTACAAATGAAGAAATGACTGAGAAGCCTCGGAGCATTCTACTAAATTGAGTTAAGGATATTCTTGGATGAATGAGGATGAATTCCAAGTAGAAGTTTTTTCTCAGAATTGAATAGACGACCAGAGTGCTTGGGTATGGGGATGGTGCTACCCTAACAGATTTGTAGGGTTCTAAATCATCATCATCATCATCTTCCTTTTGTGATCTCTGCACATTACACATCAGGAGAAGTTTAATGTTTGGTGTCAAATGAAGGTGAAAGGTGAAATTTGATAAGGCAGAACTTTCAAACATCAAAACTGATCTTTTGAGCTGAGATTTTTAATATTCTTTTATGGGCCATAATTTACCTCATGCTAAACTGCCTTCCAAGACTTAGATGTATTTCTTTCTTATATTCTTTTCACAAAGTGTCCAAAAATATAAAGCAAATTCATGCCCAGTTAATTACTAATGGCCTGAAATCCCCCGCCTTCTTGGCCAAGTTAATTGAGCATTATTGTGGGTCACCAGACTCACACATTGCTAATAATGCACATTTAGTGTTCCAGTACTTTGACAAGCCAGACCTGTTTCTCTTTAATACTTTGATAAGATGTGCTAAACCCAATGATTCTATTATAATTTTCCGAGATGAGTTTTCTCGGGGACTAATGCCTTTTGATGATTACACTTACAATTTTGTTCTTGGAGCCTGTGCTCGCTCTCCGTCAGCTTCAACATTGTGGGTAGGTAGACAACTACATTCCCTGATAGTAAAACATGGGGTTGGGTCAAATATTTTGGTTCCGACTACCAAAATATACTTTTATTCGAGCAACAAAGATATTATCTCAGCCCGACGTGTGTTTGATGAAATGCCAATGAGAAGCAGTGTTACATGGAATGCTATGATAACAGGCTATTCTTCCCTTAAAGAAGGGAACACGCAATATGCTGTCAATGCATTGTCATTGTTTAATGACATGTTGGTTGATGTACGTGGAATTAAACCAACAGATACAACCGTAGTTGCTGTGCTTTCAGCAGTTTCTCAATTGGGTTTGCTGGAAACTGGTGCTTGCATGCATGCATTTGCAGAAAAGACATTGTGTACTGAAGATGATGTGTTTATTGGGACTGGTCTTGTTGATATGTACTCAAAATGTGGATGCCTTGATAGTGCCTTGTCTGTCTTCTGGCGCATGAACCAGAAGAATATCTTGACTTGGACGGTAATGACTACTGGCCTAGCCATCCATGGGAAAGGAAAACAAGCCTTGGAGGTTTTATATAAGATGGGAGATTATGGTGTGAAGCCAAATGAAGCAACTTTTACTAGCTTCTTGTCTGCTTGTTGTCATGGTGGGCTTGTAGAAGAAGGCCTCCAATTGTTCCATGAAATGAAGAGAACATTTAGTGTGACACCTCGGATACAGCATTATGGTTGCATTGTTGACCTTCTTGGCCGTGCTGGAAGGTTAAAAGAAGCATATGAATTTATCATGCGGATGCCAATTAATCCTGATAATGTAATATGGAGGATTCTGCTAAGTGCATGCAAGATTCACGAGGATGTTGTGATGGGAGAGAAGGTGGGGAAATTTCTTCTCCAGTTAGAAGAATGGAGTCATCCAGAGTTAACTTCAAAGAGTCAGGACTATGTAGCTCTGTCAAATGTTTATGCTTTAGCAAAAAGGTGGGTCGATGTTGAAGCTGTAAGGAAACAAATGAGAGCTAAGAATATCTCGAATAACGCTGGTTGTAGTGCTGTTCAAACTGTCAGCATGGCTATGTTGGAATGATAAATAGATATTTGATTCTTTTCAAAAAATCATCCTAGCAAAGACTAAATCTATTTGGCAATGAATAGCTGGAGCAGCTGAGACTAAAAACAATAGCATGGAAATAGTAACGACGGTAAGTATGCGGTGCACGAAAAAGTACTCTTCATCAACAGATTGGAAATACGAGATGTTCTAACAGCAAACTTTTTTATGGGATATAACTTAACCAAACGTGTATAAATGATGCAGAGGTATGATACTAGTATAAGTGTTATTGACTTATTTCTCAGTTTTATTATTTTATTAGTTACTGATTTCGTTTTAAAATTCACATGACTCAGTCTGTAAAACAAAGACCACAGAAGGAGAATTTTGAGGCTGAGCGGGATAATCGTACATTTCCTTCCCGTAAGTCTTCTCTTTTTGTCGAAGTATTTTCGAAGATGCCCTTGGAATATGTTGTTTGAGTTCTTAATCAATAAATCCTTAATTATGGAAATTGAAGCAAAGAAGACAATATAAGTTCAGACTATAGAAAGCTGAGTGTTATAGTTGTTTGAGCTCTCAATTATATAAACCCTTAATTATGGAAATCGAAGGAAAGAAGACAATGTACATTTAGGCCACAGAAAGCTGAGTGTTGAAATTAATGTTCTATCCTGATCAGCCCAACGCAGTCTCATAACCTCCTCTGACATGAAAACGATAAAATAAGATAAAATATAAAACTTTTGCGGGGACTGAAAAAACAATGTCTCAGTTTTGGTTCCAAGATGTAGAAGAATTTCTTACGGTTCATCCTCTGTTAGCGTTTAACTGCGTCAAATTCCTCTGGGTGCTTAAATGTGGCTAAATTCCAAAATTCATATCATAAAATGTTTGTCATTATACTTAAGGCTTAAACAAACTAAGGACAATTAGGAAAATATTTCTTAAAACTATGAACTAATTCTAATAAAATGTTTGTACTCTAATAACTTGCACATATAATTGTGTTAAAATTATTATTATTTATATCCATAAACATAATAATAATAATTATTATTATAATGATGATAATTACAATAAGGAATATAAAACGAGAAATAATATTACTTAAAATAATTCTATAAATTATTATTTTTATTTGGATATTTTTTTAAAATATTTTATTTAATTTATCAATATTTTAATTATAATATTTATTATTCATAAATCAATAATTTAAATTAGATAAAACACTTCCCACTATTTTTTTTTTATAATTCTTTCTTTCCTCTTTTTGTTAACAATTTTTTCTTATTCACATACTTTTATAAATTATTATTGGTTAAAATATATATGTTTTTAAATGATTTTTAAAATTAATATATTTTATATACTTATTTTTCTAAAAGAACTTTTTTACGGTGTATTTTTTAAATCAACTATTTTTTAATTATTTTCCTAAAAAAACTTTCTTTTATTTTTACATAGAAAAACAAAAGAAAATTAAAACCTAGATCAGAATTTGATTTATAAGAAATTGAATTCTAATCATGCTCGGAATTCGATTTCTCTCGAAAGTCGAATTCTAAATGTCTACAATAAAATATGTTATTCTTGTAAATAATTGGCACATGCTTCGTTATTTGGATGAAAATATACTTATACATATCGTTTATTGGTTTGACTTGGTTTAACAAAAATCTACTAAAAAGATATGACTTGATCAGTAAAATTGTTTAAAGTATGGAAAAGAAAAAATAATTTATAAATTTTATTGATAATGAAATGTGTATAACTTAGCATGTTGTCCTATCAAGCTTAATTGGTTTAATTTTTAAAAACTGAAAATTGATTTTTTTTACTTAAATTATCTTTGAGAAGAACCTATAGAATACACTATTAAAATAACTCGCAACCAATAATTGCCATTAAGAAATCCTTGCAATTACATGCTGGATAAGTTTTCTATTATTTTGAAATTTTAAAAGCAAGTTTTGGAAATGTTCAATTTACAACATTGAACAGGTTGAATGGTAGTTAGTAGTGTATAACAAGGTTATAAATTTAATGTTTATTTATTTACTTATAAATCATGAATTTATAATTTGTATTTTTAATAATAACAAAAGTTTATTTTTAATGTTATATTGAGAATAGTGGATGATAGAAAGTTAAGTTTTTTTTTTCATGCTTTTGTATCATAAAACTTTTTAATTATTGTATTATTTACAATTGTTTGAAAATTATAATTTGAAAGTGAAATAAATATGATTAAAATAATTTGTCTATAAATATAAAAGTATAAGAGTGTAAATTTAATTAATTTGTTCCTTTTGTTAGTGTTAGAAATTGTAAGTTTGTAATTTTTACATCACATTTATTTAGGTCAATGTACAAATTCAAACAAATGATAAAAATGGTAATATGAAACTTATCACCTTTCTTTTCCTCTTTCTCATCTCATCCACCATGAGACAACATTCTACCACCCCTCTCCCTCCCCTCGTCGATAATTTTCGGCTTTCATTTTCAAGTGAACAATCAATATATAGAAACAAAGACTCTTGTCACACTCTTTATTGAATGTAGTACCATTCATTATGCAACTCCAACTCATTTTTGTAACTCATATTTTCTTCTAGGTAACTCTTATTTTTTTCTAAACATTTAAGTTGGATTTTGTCAAAATATAGCATTTAATTAATTTTGAATGCTTATTTATCAGAATTTTTGGAGTTCTTTCCAACAAATCAAAACGGCATGAGCCCCATCTAAAAAAATGGGGATAAAGATCACATCATAATTCGCTGTGAACATTTGAACAAGGAACTCTAGAAAATTAGGTCGATTGATCAGACCAGGGCAAATTAAAAAAAAAAAAAAAAAAAGAGTTGTTTATGATTTTATTTATTAATCATTAATGAGAGGCATCTGAGAAGAATAAAACAAACAAACAAGCGAGCACTATAATTTTTATACTCAAATATATAATTTTGTAATATCTGTGTTTTGTGGGAATCAAATATAATTTAGAGTTTATATTGATTAGAAATAAATAAGAAAAATAACATTTAAAAAAATTATAAACCTATTATTTTAAATCTTATATTGAAAATAATATCTTGTTTTATATAAATTGTTTCGTTAATGTCAAAATCTTTTGAGCATCTCTTCCTAGAAAAATAAAAAATAAAATATAAAAAAAAATCCATCGCCCTCTTATATGCAGCTGCAGGTTCCGAGTTCTGACAGTGTTAATGCGTGTATTAATTTGTTAGCTTGCTATAAAATAATAAAAGAATGAAATTGTGGTCATTACGATCACGAGGCACACAGCTCACAGCAAATTCAGCAGCACTGCAATATATAATAATTCCTTGTTAGCTCATACCCTTATCTTAGCTTAATCGCTGCTCTCTTTGACCATTCCCTGTTTTAATTTCCACACAATTCAATGTACCTCTCACATAAAATCACCTAAACACAAACTACACACAACTAAGTCTCTATTCATTGCCTTCACCTTGCTTCTGCCAATTTCCACTAGTTACACACATTTAATATTTCAGATTTCATTCACTTGAATTTGGACCTGCTGAGGGTATATATACTTCTTTTTCTATATAATCATTTACGTGATGTTTATATCGTTAAAATGATTATGATAAGTGCCATAGTTCAATTTTTTTAACATAATGATAATATCATCACTCTAGTAAAAACAAATGACAGTAGTGTGAGAACACATTATAAGTTAATGTATATTCTTAACTGTGTGAAATGGTGATCATCTTTGAAATGGTAGTAGTCCAACACTGGGGCGAAGGTTCCAATGCCATGTGAATGAAGATAATCATAATTTTGTAGCACATGGATTTCTAGATCAGATCTTCAATATTGACTTGTATAACATTAACTTATCTTCAAAAAAAACTAACAACGAGCAATGCTTATGTTTCTTTAATCCTTACCTTTTTCGAAAAGATGATGGAAATTTTTTTTTGGTCGAAATGTAAGAAAAAGTTCATACAGTTCTATCAATGCAAGCGAGACAACTGTATTAAAATATGTTGAGGCGTTATAACTTTAGATTTTTTTTTAATATATCAAAATGGGTGTATTTTAAACCTAAATCCTTAACAATATGAAAAAACTTAACAGAAAAGTTTCCAAACATGGTATTCCTTTTATAATTTGCAGGCCCCAGCCTCTATCATATGGTCTTATTTATTCGACGGCACTGAATGACTCCAAATACAGTCAAAGATTAGCACCCTTTTGCACATACAACATGTACAACTAAGATTTTTGTTTGGGAAATTATTTTCCTAATGCGAGGAAATATGATAATGCACCGAACAGAATGGCTATTTCAGGCAAAAATGAACACGTAAACACTGTAACAATCAATCACGAGTTTAGATTTTCTCCTGAATCTTTAATGTTCTCCTTCTACTATATCTCTAAAATATATTGATTAAAATTAATCTATTCTTGAGAATATCATAAATGAATAATATTAAAATTGTAGTAAAAGATTAAGTTCAGAAATGATATTTTTTTTGACTGATTTAACAGATAAGTTAACTATTTATTTCATAAACTTTTACTGCATAAAAGTTTATTTGGTGAACTTTGCTTACGAAAAACTAGTGTATTACACACAAAGAAAACTTATTACAAATAAATTAAGAAAAAAACATATTAGTGTTAAACAATTTCATAAGTTTAGATGAGCTTTACAATTTTTTAATCAGATAATTAATGTCATCTTTAACTCCTAAAACCTTATGTTGATATGTGAATTTTTTTTTAAAATATTATTCTATTTTCTTATTTTTACTTTTGAAACAAGATTCATTCTTAAATTTCTAACACTAAGATGTTAACTAATATTCTTTAGATAAAATAAAAGTTCCATAACATCTTTCAATTGATTTCTAATATTGTTTTAAATATTATGAATTCCTTAATCATGATTCTTCCACGTGTGAACATGACCCCTGTTTGCATTTTGTGTGAGCACACACATCTCCGGAGACTTTGTTTTGTTTTTTTGGCAGGGGTGTTGCACAGTGCATCAAACTAATTGTACTAGCAAGAGAGCATGAATTTAAGAAATTTAGGAGATGGATAAAGTCAGGGTAAAAGAGGGTGGACGGAATTAGTAGTATAGTACTACTCCTAACAAGAAAAGTAAGTATAGCCATTACTTAGCCCTTAGCTAAAGCAATTCCCAGAATCCCAGCTCCCAACACGTTTATGAGGAAACAATGAAAAAAAGCATTAATGGATGGAGCCGAGAAAAGCGTGAGAAAGCATCCAATCATGGCAAAATGCATGAGCCTCATCAGAAGTTGTCGGCAACAACCATGCAAACATTAAGGTATCCTCAGAGATGTTAACTAATCTACCTATATAATAATGTTTTTTTTATTATATAAGTGGAAGTCAAAAGCCTCCATATCAGGCTTTTTTTCCTTAGCATTGCAATTTGCTACACCGACGTTAACTCCCTCAACACCTTACAATTAGTATACAGTAGAATTCATCATTTATATATCACCCACATATCGAAGCTAATAGAAGTCTCTACCAATATTATAACACCTTTTCTCCTTCCCAAACATTGGAAAAGACCCTTTATTAATTCACCCTCTCTCAATTTCCGTGTGTTGACTTTATCGTTTATAACAACATCTATTAAAATTCGCATCTTCCTCTACCACAAACTTCATGACACAACTAAATGTGCCACAACCACAACCACAACCAGAAGCAGCTACTTCTTCTCACCAATTCACAAATTTGACTTCTTATCCCCATTCAACTCTCTACACTCTTCACATTTCTATAGCTAATACCATCTCATCCTTCTTGTGACATAACCAGAACTTCAAAAACCAAACTTTTTTACTTTTTCTTTAGGAGATTCTATTTCCAGCCTTTCACATGGATGAAATTGAAATTCCTGCTCATTTTCTCTGCCCCATTTCCCTCCAACTCATGAGGGACCCTGTCACTGTTTGCACAGGAATCACTTATGATAGGGAGAACATAGAAAAATGGTTGTTTTCATGCAAGAACAACACATGCCCCGTTACCAAGCAGTGCCTACTGGACCATGATCTCACCCCAAACCACACTCTACGTAGGCTGATCCAATCTTGGTGCACCCTCAATGCCTCACTTGGAGTTGAACGCATTCCAACTCCCAAGTCACCAATAGACAGAACTCAGATTGTGAAACTCCTCGCAGAAGCAAAGAGGTTCCCAGAGAAGCAACTCAAATGCCTCACGAGGCTTCGATCCATTGCCTTTGAGGGTCAAAGGAACAAGACCTGTTTGGAGTCTGCTGGAGTTGTTGAATTCTTAGCCTCAACCATGAAGCACAAGACGGAAGACAACTCAACTGTTCTCTGTGAAGCAGCTATCGAAGTCTTGTTCCACCTTAACCCTTCTGAGGCTCAGCTTAAAGCTCTCATATATAACGAGGGGTTTCAGTTTATTGAGTCATTGTTCCACGTGTTGAGGCTTGGAAACTACCAATCTAGAGCTTATGCAACCATGCTACTTAGATCAGCATTGGAGGTGGCTGATCCTATCCAACTCATCAGTGTCGAAACAGTGCTGTTTGTGGAAATCTTGCGCGTGCTGCGTGATCAGATTTCACAGCAGGCTTCAAAGGCTGCATTGAAGCTGATTGTGGAGCTCTTTCCGTGGGGCAGAAACAGGATCAAAGGGGTTGAGGGTGGTGCAGTTTCGGTCCTCATTGAGCTACTTCTTTGTAACTCGGAAAGAAGAACATGTGAACTCATTTTAATAGCTTTGGATCAACTTTGTGGGTGTGCAGAAGGGCGTGCAGAGTTGTTGAACCATGCTGCAGGATTGGCCATTGTGTCAAAGAAAATTCTAAGGGTCTCTCTGGTGGCAAGTGATAGAGGGGTTAGAATTTTGGCCTCCATTTGTAGGTATTCGGCCAATGCTAGAGTGCTTCATGAAATGTTGCTGGTTGGGGCTGTGTCCAAGTTGTGTTTGGTGCTTCAAGTGAATTGTGGTTTCAAGACAAAGGAGAGAGCCAAGGAGATACTCAAATTGCACTCCTCAGTTTGGAAGAATTCTCCATGTATTCCTGTTCCTTTGTTATCTTCCTTTCCTTGATCTAATTTGGTCATGGTTTCTAAGCTTTTCAGATTTTTTTGTGTACATGCATCTGATGAAAGTGCCTGGTGCCAGAGGTTTTGGAATTATACAAATGAATCACGTAGTTATGGAGGGGGGAAATCCTTGGATAAAATTTTTGTTAAACATTGTACTGATCTAAACAGTAGTATTAGTTAACTATAACTTCTTTTTTTAACATGGATTGAAAGTTGGTGATTAATGTCTTGTTCCAAAATCATTTAAGTTGACTTAATCTGATAAATATTTTATATGGACATACTTCAAAGAGAAATTTTGATCTCAATTTTAACGGAATTTTTTTTTTATATAAATTATCTCAATGTAATGTTGATATAATAATTAACCATAAGTTGCTGACAATTATAGATTTCATCTAATATTTTGTTGAATTATATCATTTTTTCTGCAATTTGGTTTCCTGAAGTCTTACATATTTTTTATTGGTGAGTTATTTGTGCTAAATGACTCTCCCAGCTGGTATAATTGTTTCAGAACCCCTCAGGAATAGTAATATTAACAAAACATGTCGAAATGTGGTTAAGAGACCAACTCTTGTTCTCCTATCAAATGTAAGGGAAAAATACTGATTTTCTTTCTTTTGTGGGGACATGGAAAGTTCAAAATAATGATAAATAATTATAATAGAAATTCAATATATATATATATATATATATATGTATATATTTTGCTAAATTTATGCTCTAAGTGAAATTAAACATGATAGGTAAATTGAATATAACATAATAGAAGTTCATGATGTAGGATACGAAGATCTGAATAGAGCCCAAAACTTAAATGGTAGATTATTGGGCCCCAACTTAGTCAACCACTGGGTCGGACTCAGAAAAGTAGTTTGCATTAGTTGGGCCATTGGGCCCAAACATTGACCCATTCAAGCTAACCGCCGCCCCGAGATATAAAAGGAACCATTAGATAAAACTATTACAAGGATAACTTTCAAATTATTGTTCTTTATTTCTTCTGATCTAATAGTGAATTATATTTTATTCGATAAAATCATTAAATTATGGAAAAATAAATTATGAAAATATAAATATCTTCCAATAATTAGATCTAAAAGTAATTCTAAATGAATACTCTTATTCTCATATTTTCATAATTACATCACAAATTAATTATTCTTTGTTTTTGGAAATTTTGGATTAAAATAAAAAAATGAAGAAGATGAAGAGTAATTATTTAAAAATTATAATTGGAATAAATCTATTCTTGTATTTCATTTAAAAAAAATGTAATAGTTTTAGCAAGTGACTTTATCTTTAAGATTATATTAAAATAAAAAAATCAGGATATGAAGTGACTCCTTTTTGTTAATGTTGTTAGTGAATTGATCCATGAGGTGACTTCATCTTGTAACCTGTAAATATATTTAAACAAATATAATCATAAAGGATACTTATGCAAAAAGCAATTACATGTCAAGGGAAGCTTTAATCTAACCAAACATGAAATGTTCAACTCCTAAGAAACGTGTACAAACATTATTCTCTCTGAATAAAACTTTTTTCCTTTCTCAAACACTCCTCAATGTGTTATGATCTCATAAGCACAATCTTGAAAGCAAGTGTTATAGAGAGGAATATAGGAATGTGCATTGGGAATTTTCAATTAAAATAAACCAAATAAGGCATTCATTTAGTGGAATTTTAAGATTCGCGATTATTTCAATATTCAGTGAAGTAATTGCTGTGATTTATGTGATCATCTAGTTAATAATTATTTTTATTTTGACAAATTTGAGGAAATAAAATGCTTAACTTTTTAAAAAGGGCTTTCAAACGTACATTTTTTTTTTTTATCTAACTTGTCATTCTTAAAGATAACAATTTTGAATCAAACACTGCTTATTATATATCTATAGAAAAACTCAAGGGTGGTATTATATAATCTCATAAGGAATATGTTGTACTTTCATTCTAAATTTCGGGAGGATGGGGGTAGAAAAAGAGGGGAAAATATAATGAATGATATAAAAAAAAAACGAAAATTTAACAATTTCTTAATATGGTTTTGTAAGAAGTCAACGCATTCAAAAAAATAAAATGAAGATGGAAGAGATCATCCATGGTTTGAATGCTGCAACCAAACATTGACTAAGAAGAGTAAAGGTGCAATTACTTCCATTTATTTTATGGAACTAAAGTAAAGAAAGGGATATCATCATTTATTCCAAACTTGACTTTAAGTAGTACTTTCCAGTGAAAGTTAGAGGTTTAAATGATCTTTTTAACCTGATTTTTAGTTTAGTTTAATTTAATTTAATTTTGAGTTTATTCTAAAAGAACTTTTAGAAGAAAAAATGTAAAGGAAAAAAATGAAACTATAAGTTAAAACTAATTTGTACGTCAACCAATTTTAACTTATCCATAAATCACTTTTATTATTTCTTCATATTTTCTCCTCCTAAAAATTATTTCAAAATTATTTCCTTAGACAATTGAGTTGATATGAGTCGAGTTTATCATTCCTTTTAACAACAAAACTTAATATAATACGTTGAGTAATTAAAAAAAATCATTTGCTAAAGAAACTACCTCTAAACAAATATTTCTTAATAATTATAAAGTAAAAAAAAAATATTACTATACATACATTATATTTATATGATAAAATATAAATTATTTTTCTGGTGGAGTTAGGTAGGATTCATTGTACGTGAAAATTTAAATATATATATATATATATATATATATATATATATATATATATATATATATATATATATATATATATATATATGTTATTGAATCTATTTTGAATTGAATATAATGAATAAAACATAATTTACAAAATATAATTGGAGCGAGTCTTTAAAATTGAGTGGAACTAGCTCTATGTATTATGATTGGTTTGGAGTAATTTGAAAAAAAGAAGTAAATAATAAGGAAATGATTTTGTTTGATGTAAAGACGATTGATTTGAATGGAAATTTTAATTGAATTAATGTTGTTAAGTTTTTTTTAGTATAATGTCAAAATTGTTTTTTTAAGTGTAATTTTTAAAGTAAGAATATTTTACTAAAAATTTAGTTTAGAAAATAAAAATAATTTATTTATTAATATTTAAAAATATTAGTTATTAATTGACAATAATAATTATTTCAAAATTAAAGAAAAACCTAATCGATGGAATTATTTTTAAAAAACTAAATGTTGCGTATAGAAAAAAAAATCACAAGTCTTAAAATAAACCAAATAAGACATTCGTTTAATGAAATCGATATAATTTCAATAATTAATGAAGTGATTATTTGCTATTTATGAGATAATATAGTTAATAGTTATTGTTGATTTTTACAAATTTGAGGAAATAAAAATGCTTAACTTTCTGAAAAATATTTTCAACAATACGTTTTTTTTTTTTTATCAAGCTTTTTATTTTTGAAGATAAAAAAATTTGAATCAAACATTACATCTATCTATAGAAAAACTTAAGAGTGGTAAGGAAAGGGACATCCTCATTTATTGCAAACTTGACTTTAACTCGCACTTTCTAGTGAAAATTAGAGGTTTAAATGATGTGGCTCAGGTTTAGCTTAATCGAGTCTTTAATTTAATTTAATTAATTTTATAGTTCATTCTAAAAGTACCTTTTAGAAGAGAAAAAAAATAATTTCACTATAAATTAAAATTAGTTTATGTATTAGTTAATTTGTATATATATTCCTTTTAATTTTTTGAATTTGAATTTTATTATTTTTAATATTTTCATCTGATAAATTACTTTTTTTAAAAGTAACTTAATTATATCATAATTGAGTTGGATATCATAATTAAGTTGGATTGAATAAGTTTACTAATTTTTTTTATTTGGCAATTAAACTCAATATGATAAATATTTAAAAGGACTACCAACAAATATTTAAATATGTTTTAATAATTACAAAGTAACGGAATATTATATGGTACATAATATTATATGATAAATTATAAATTGTTTATAAAATAAAAATATTGAATAAATAATTTTTATTATTCATATATCATGTAATCAAGTTAAAAGTCGGATTCATTGTACTTGAAAAAATAATGAACATGTTATTTAATCTTATTCTAATTAACTATAACGAATAAAACATAAGTTACATAATTATAATTGGATTGAGCCTTTAAAATCAAGTGGTACTTAGCTGTATGCACTTCTAAACGAGGCAAACTTTTTCATCCGGAAAATAAAAACTAAAAGTGCTACTTAGAAATTTTATTTACAAAATATTTCTAGACTTTTAAAATAAAAATAATTTATTCTAAAATGTATTACATATATAAAATATATTATCTCATACTTATCCTTGGTTAGAAATTCAACTTGAGTTTAAAATTATTTACTTAATAAAAATGAGTCACAGTCATTGTCTTAAAATTTGAGTTTCAACGTAGTATTGTGATCTTTTATAAGAATATGTTCAGGAACAATTCATTGGAAAAAAAAAATACTTTGACGTCATTCATGAAATACTTTTATTTGAAAACTACTTTTATTAAAAGAATATTATATAATAATAAAATAATAATATCTAGAGTTGCAAGTGATGTCAAAGTATCACTGCCCAACTCATTAATGTGGAAAGTTCTCCCGTGAATTAAGAAAATATAAACCAAAATAAATAATTAAGGAAAGAATCATTTTTGATTTTATTTTCAGTCTTTCAATGATAATTTGTATTTAATAAGGGAACATAAAATAATGGATATTTATCTTTGGTTTATAATCGGTTAATTAATAAAGTAAATAGTGGTTCTAAATATTTGATGCAACAGATGAAGATAAGACTTGGTGAAGTCAAAAAAAGTGAGTGTTATGCATCTGTCTACAACCTCCAGCCTCAGAATAGCCGTCGAATGAGAGCCATTAAAATTGTTTCAGATACCAATTCATTGACTAGTTATGGTGTTTTACTGAATCTTCTTTCAACTATTTTGCTCATACAACTCATCTAGTTACATATAATATGATATGTTTTAACTTCATCCAATATTTTTACACTTACAAGAATATATGTAATTTTTGCACTTCATACTAAAACTTTTTAGTGAGAGTACTAGAGAAACTTCAAAACATCAAAGACTGTAAAGAGAAATTCAAGATCCAAACCTCTCCATATGTAAGAGTTCTGTTCCAATATCTTCAAACAAGCAAGTGAATATTTTTTAGGCATAATAGTAAAGTGATTTTTCATCCAGAACCACTACAAAATAAGAGGTTATATAATTAAAGCACATGTAAAATTCCACTGCATTGATGAATATTAAAGTGAGATTTTGGTTCTGGTTTTCAAACAATTCATCCAGCCAAAAGTTAATCTTTAGCCACCATTTTTGTCGTAGTTGTCGGCTTCTCATCAACCGCCCTTAAGACACTCAATCAATCAACTCCCTCTTTAAACACAAAAGTGCCAACTGTATACAATTACTACCTTCGAACACATAACACAAATTATTCAATATTATGGACCCTTTTGATTCCGATGAATTATCTCATGTACCATTGTTTTTCTTAATTTTAAAATGAATTATCCACACTTCATTGTATATCTTATAGTTGAGATTAGGGTAGTTTGAATTGTATAATAAATGAACTAGAATTTGCTGTAAGGGCATCCCAGATCCTAAAACAACAGACTATTATAGCTTACGCTGAACTTTGCATGCATCCAAGGACCAATTACCATACTTACATACAATATTCCATTTGAGATCAATCCAAGACAAATTTCACAAAAAGGTTCAATTCTAATAATATGGATTCTCAGTATACTGATCAGATAACAACACTTCCATACAAATGATCACCAGAATTTGATAATTCAAAATTTGTTCCACAAATGATCTATTCAACAATTAACCTGGGTTACCACAAATGATCCATTGAAAATATGTACACTTGATTTGATACAAACTATAATAGATTATGAAGGCTGAAAAATAAAGGGTATGAAAAGAACCCAGCACTACTTGAGAACAAAAAGGGATTTGGAGCTTCAATTATCAATCACCTTTGGAATCTGGTTAGCAAATATACTTGAATACAGGGAGAATCATTCCATGTTTTGGAGTGTAACCTAAGTACACCTCTTGCCTTTTCTTTCAAATAGGAAGCACAATCTGCTTGCAGCACCATGCAAAGCTTTGACACAGCACCAACCCTCAGCATCTCTTGCACTACTTCATTAGACGCCGAGAACTTTGAAATCGAGGAAAATATATGAAGAGCTCGATCATCGGTGGTTGGAGAAACCCTAAGGATCCTTTTGGAAACCACAGCAATGCCTGCAGCATGCTGCAGAAACTGGTCTCTCCCATCAGCACAAGAACACAGATGCGCCAAAAGGATGAACACCAGTTCTGTTAGATTCTTTTCTGGGTTTTCAAGTGCAAGTTCAACCAGCTCCTCCACCGCACCTGCTTCCACTATCTTCCTTCTATTTCTCCCCAAAGGACACGTTTCTATGAGCACAAACAATGCCGATTTCATAGCTTGCAGAGAGACTTCTCTATTTTTCATCACATTCACAACCATTCTGAAGAATTCAACCCCTAAGTTCCCTAAAGGGGTTGAATCTTCGGCTTCAATTGTCAGTTTCAATATTGCCATTGCTTCATTTATTACCTTAACTTTGTTCTTAGTTTGAAGCTGCAAAACCCGAGTCAACGAGTTCAGAAAGTCAAAGTTCTGACCCAGCAAGCGCTTCATGTAGTTATTGTCCACCGCATTGGCACTGCTCCAAAGCAAACGAAGAATCCTCAGAGCCTCCTCAACGCACGGCGTCGTTTTGTCCTGCGTGAAACTCTTTGCGATCACGTGCACCATAGCTTCTGCTACACCCGCTGAAGCCATACACCTTCTGTTCCTCTCGCTCTCTACTGCAAGTTTATGCAACTTCTCCATTGCGTTTTGAAAGCGTGAGGGAACTTCTAGATCCTTCACGAGCTTCTCAACGTTGGCATTGCTAAGAGGGGATTTCGGTGTCGGAATTTGATCAACACCGTTTGCTTCATTCGCTGAACACCAGGCTTGGATTAGCCTCCGAAGCGTGTGGTTCGGGGTTAAGAACTCTGAGTTTCGTGGCAATGGTTGCTTTGTGATTGGACACGTGCAATGTTTCGCTTTCAGCAACCAGTGTTCTATGCTTTCTCTGTCGTAGGTTATGCCCGTAACGGTTGTCACAGGGTCCTTCATCATCAGAAGCGAAATGGGACATACAAAAAACTGAGGAACTTCAATTTCTGTCATTGTATCAGATACACAGCATAAGAAATATGATATGTTTACTTTTATCTGGTATATTTGAAGAAGGAAAAGGAAGTAGAAGAAGAAAAGGTTTTGTTTTCTTTGGTAAGACAAATCGGCTCTGCTGAATATAAAATCCCGAATGATGATTAACTTATTGCTGATATGTGTTGGCCACAGAACATTCCACACTTTTTGATGAATGTGTTTTTTGTGTGGATGAAACTTGATTACAGTGTTATGTTTTATATTTATATATATATATATATATATATATATATATATATATATATATATATATATATTTTATATTTTTTTTTTTTT
>Ga0209489_106300_pt1 | contig 19276 bp, 11 predicted proteins | sample SiratrowhiteBW_FD_187527 | JGI IMG/M metagenome (GOLD analysis project Ga0209489, IMG submission 187527) | Root nodule microbial communities of legume samples collected from California, USA - Siratro white BW (SPAdes) (version 2) | ecosystem: Host-associated > Plants > Roots > Nodule | place...
ATATATATCTTTGCTAGAATATATACCTAAGACAACTTATTGTTATCATCTATTCATAAATATACACACTTTTTTTGTATCAGGAAACAGAAAATCCAAAAGTCTCCCCTGGTGAAACAATGGTATGTTACTTGCATAGTTTTAAAAGGACAGTGCATTTTTTTTTCTATTTTCATCAGTAATTGTAGCTTATATATTTTGTGTATTATTAGACTGAAACTCCATCTGCAACTCCAAATTCAAGTTCAAGAAGAGGAAGACGCCCCAAGACACCACCTGAATGGATTGGAAATTGGACTGTTGATAGCAAAAAGCGTCCACATAGTAACAGGTTTGATAAGGTATGTAATCTGCACCATTAGTGTACCATGAGAGATATGCTGACTTTAAGTTCAAACATAGCCACATTTATTAGTCACAGAAGAGATAAGTAATCATGATTAAATTTTGAATAATCTAGTTGGATTAAGATCACTTGCCTCTATTTTGAATCTTCTTGTTTGATTATTTTAGTTGTTAACTTGTTTTTGTGAAGAAATTAACCTAGCAGATTGTTTATGGAATGGTTATGGTGATCCTCAAAATTTTGCATGATCTATGCTGGATGCTTTGTTGATTTAAATGCTTGAGGTGATTATTTTTAAAAAATTATAACATTGTGAAAACTTCCACCAATTCTAAATTCCTTTAATTCATACTGCAATCTTAAACTAAAAACTCCAAAGTGTTAAATTGATTCTGAACATTTTTATTTGATTTTATTCATGTTATTCTAACTCGAACTATTGAGTCCCTTTTCATATTTGTCATTTTATATTTTCCTATTTCACATGCTATATATGATGAACTCATTTCAACATCAACTTTTCAAAAGGGTTATTTCATCTGTGCTTTTTGTTATGATCACTCATTTCATTGCAAAATTTGGTTTTGCAGACTTATCGTCATAAGGTGCATGGCTTTCTGTGTCGATCTTTGCTGGAGTGTGAGAGGTACGAGAAGCATGGTATTCGTCCTCAGAATCGCAGAATGAAAGCACAAGTGAAAGCAGAAAATAGCAACAAATCGGAAAATGAAAACAAAGTGAGTATACTTACTTTCAAAATACTATGTGCTATATAATACCATCAACATTTTTTTCAGGAGAAAAACTTTCTCATTATGGTTTTACATATTCCATTAGTTTTACTACTAGGGCATTTTGGAAATTAATAACTGTAGTACCGAGTTTGTTATCTTTTTTATTTATATTCCATTCATGCTGCTTTAAAATATTTCTTAAATTTTAAAAAAAAAATGATGGATACCTTTGAAGAAGAAAGTGGTGTTCCTTTACTGTTGAAAGTGTTTTCCAAAATAAGGAAGCACAATCAGAGGTAAGTAAATATATTTGATGGTTCGTATTTTTCAGTACAGATGAAAAAAAAGTTGTTTTAAAATACTGCTAAAATGTGTAGGCAATTGTCCTATATACCGGGAAGAAGAAAGAAGTAAAAAAAGATGCAGAAACTGAGGTGAGTGTGATCATTTTGATTTTAATTTTCATCACTTTACAAAATGTTTTATTCCTCTTAAATAATGCAGAAATAATAAGAAATGTTTGCTGGTGAAAAAAGCAAAGACCCAGAATATGAATTTTTTGTTTAGTGTACTTTATCCATTTATCATATCATAGAATTTTAACTTTTACTGTCAAAGTTTTCAGTGATATTGCTCATGACAAAAACAGAAAAAGGGTATAAAGTATTTCACCACTAAACATAATTCATGCTTTGCTTTGAAATTTCCAGGAAGCGATTATTGCTAAGAGAAGAGCAGAAGCAGAAAGTATGAGACACATTGTTGAAGAGTTTCTTGCAGAAGCTCACTACAATCAGCTTCACATGTTCGACCCTTGATCCATAGATTGGACTGCTATGTGGGAAAAAAGACCTTTCAAACTGAATAAGAACATTATCATCGTTTTATTAATACCTATCTCGAAAACTCCATGTGGTTGAGATTTGGATACATTTTATGGTGACTTTATATATGTTGATGATAACTTTCAGGTCTTAATTTTCTTCTATTAATAACGTGCATGTCATCACTATGAACAATTTTTTTTCACATCCTCTTCCTTGTCATATTATCAGTGTTTCCAATGTTTTTTTTTTTTGCATCTTAGACTACCCATTTTGCTCTATATTTCTAATTTTGATGATTACTACTTTAAAATATATTTGTAGTAAGTGTGTATTATTCTAAACAAATTATTTTGCTTGTAGGATTATATGTGTCTAACATGAACGATAAACTAAGAGAAAAAGCATAAACACACTAGAATACCTTTATAGGCCAAGAAGGCTAGAATATATAGATAAATATATAGAGAGATAAATGAGAAGGGTAGAATATTTAGATAGATAGATATATAGAGAGAGAGATAAATAAGAAGGGTAGAAAATTTAGATAGATAGATAATATATATATATATATATATATATATATATATAGAGAGAGAGAGATAGAAAGATATAAATATATAAATATAGATAGATTGGATCTAGCACTTGGAATTCAACCATAATTTTTCTAACTAAAATACATTTGTTTTACTCTGAAGCCCTAATCTTAGCACTTTCTTGCTGTTTTTAACTGGAACAATATGAGTATATACTAGTTGTAATTACTGTCAAATCTAGTACTTTCAAATGAATTCTTGTTTATAGAAATTATCAAATAAATTCAGAATGAAATAAACTACTTTTTTGTCATTTATGTCAAATCATGTTAGTGTCTTAAATATAATATATTATTTATTGTGTTAGAGATAAAGAGCTTGTTCTATTCCTATTTGTAATAATATTATAGAGCATTCTCGATAAATTAAATGCATCTACACATTGAGTTTGTTTATTGTTATAGTTTTCTTCTCATAAGTATACTTCACTTATTTTTATACTGGTTTTTCTAGTGTGCATCTTAGACACGTTAATAATGTTCTTTAACTTCAATTTTTATATATTTATTATATTAGAGAGTAAAATTTATAATTTAAAATATTAATTTAATTTGTATACTAATTTTTTTAATTTTTAACCATCTCTTTTCACTTCTATTTTATTCTTTTTTCATGGATTTAATTAAAATGATTTTCTAATATATTTAAAAGATTACATAAATGAATAATCATTTATCAATAAAAAAATAGATTAATTAATTTCTTGATATCATAATAAGTTAAATGCAACACTAAATTGTGGTAAACAATATAATAGTACTAAATTCATAAAATTTAAATGTATGTGAAATAAATAGAAAATATAATAACAATTTACATTAAACAATGTAGTAGTACTAAGTTTATAAATATTTTTAAAAGATATCAAAACTAACATGAAATGTTGCCAAATAAAAATATATAATCATCTTTAATATTTTAAGTAGATTCAAATATTCAATTTTTATTATATTGTTGGTTTTATTTTTCTTTTAAAATTAGAAACTTCTTTCATCTTCTGATCTTCTGTGTATGTTTGTGTACATGTAATTTTATATACAGGCTTCAATAACCTTATCACCCCTATTTATATTACTGATAAAAAAAAAAGAAAAACAACAACAAGAATACAATGAGAACCCTTTGAACCACATAAAACTCTTCTCCTACTACTGCAATTACTTGAAACTAAGTCACTTGGAGAATCTATATTATTCTTTATTTAAAGCTTTGTGACTCTATTTCGGTGGTTATCTTGATCTTGTACAATATCTTAGCAACTAAGTTATGAGCATCCATGTACAAAGGCAAACGATTGCACATAATTAAGATTATTATTTAATAGCATTTTTGGGGTTACCATATATATGTATATGGTGCTTTGTTTTCTTGATCCTCTATTTAATTTAATTTCATTGCACCAGAACATGCAATATTTAGATATATGTGTAATCTATATCTGAAAGCAAAAGAGTTGTTAAAAATAGGGCTTTGAAAAACTACAAATTAAAGTAAGTGATTAAAATAGAAAGATTTTCCAACACTAGAAATAGAGCATGAAAGTATAAAAAGGATTTTAAATGCTCTAAACTGAAAGATGCACAGTTAAGTTTAATTATAATAGTTGATTCGTTAGCATAAATGACTGAGAATATGATTAGATATGCATCACATGTGCAATAAATAAGAGTGCATAGGAATTAAGTGGCTCACATGTGTAACTTTTGGCTTCTCAGTTCATTTCTTCTGGATAACAAGTGAATAAATGACAACAGTTATTTTGTACAATTAACTGTCATGATAGTCCCTCAATGTGATTTGTGTTTCCTTTACATAGACTTAGTGACTTAGTATGTGACCTCTTCATTACTTAATAAGAATTTGAATTACTATTTGTTTGAGGCTTTCTATTGTTATGTAAAAAAGATTATTCTGAAACTAATTCAACAATTAAATGATAACACTCCCAATTATAAGAGTAGTATGTTTTCAAATTAAAACCTGGGTCCAAACGTGAACAACTATGTTTTTTAGGATGTGTCTTTCATATTATTTACAACTTCGGGCATGTGCAGTATAAAAAAAAACTATAAAATAAGTTAGTTGTGTTCAGTGTGAGATAGAGTTCATTCACTAATAGAAAAAGAATATTTATCGTCGGTTTTAAGAGGTCTTTATTGTCGGGTCCGGAACCGACGTTGATCCAGGAGATGTTGAAAATAACGTCAGTTAAACAATCGACGTCACGTAGTCCACTACCATATAGATTTAGACCAATAAACTGACGTGGTGCTTAGCTGAAAACTGTAAAATAGATGGGCATCACCACATTAGTTGGTGTCCGACACGGTGAAGAGCACCACAACGTCAGTTGGTGCCCACAACCGATATGGTGCTCGTTCTATCTTTAATATTTCAAATGTAGCACCACGTCGGTTGTTTGCACCAACGACGTTGTGGTGCTCTTCACCACATCGGTTTGGGCTCCAACCGACGTGATGATGCTTCTATTTTCAAATTTCAGATGCACCACCATGTTGGTTTCAACCATAACCAATGTGGTGAAACCATCACAATGACGATTTTTACCATAATCGACGGACGTTGTGTTTGTGTTTTTTTTTAGTATACATATTGAATTAGCTACTAACCTCCCTGTATCAGTTCCAGAAACCAGCCAAAATTCATTTAAATACACAAAATCATATACAATTGTAGTTCGTAGTTAGTATACACACTAAATAAATAAATTTGTTGTGTGAGATTTTTAACTTTTTTTGAAATAACAAAGAAGTACAATTACAAATTTTCTCTTTGAATATATAATTTAATCTAAATCATAATTAACTCAAATTTGTAATTATTAAAAGTAATTATTAAAAATTAAATATTCTTATTAATAGATAATGTTTAATTAAAAATAATTATTAAAAATTAAATATTCTTATTAAAATATCTATTATTATCATTAAATATTATATTTGATATTTGTTTACTTTTAATTATTTTGTAATTAACTGTTGTTAAAATAATGATTAGTAAAAAATAAATAATATTTTATATATTTTTTATTAAATATCTTTTATTTTAATTATATATTAATACTTCAAAATAGTGTCCAACATTTATTCTATTTCAATTCAACTTTTTTCAATGTTATGTACCACACTTTGAAAGAGTATTTGGTAATTTAAAAGTCATCTACCCAATTCTTCTCAAATCAACCAGTATCCTATTCTGCATATCATTGCAAATCCGTCGTAGCAAATTATTTCAAACAAACACACTTCACTCTCGGCAATCCATCCTCCTTTATATTTCAACCACCCAAATTCCTCCAACCAAATACAACGTTAGTGATAGTTAAGCCTACACTAAGAGCATCAGTCTTAGAAAGTTGAAATAAACATCATCCCTTTCACATTTATAAAGTTCGTTTTTTTTGCATCTCCTTTAGTCTTTGATTTTATTGCAAATAACAATCATATCCTTTTCATTATTATCTTCATTTTTTTCATCTATAAATAATGAGTCTTCTTATTCAAGCAACACTTAACAACATCATAAAGAGAAACATTCAAAAGAAAATTTAATATATTAATAAATGAAAACATTCAAATTTTAACAACAAATAATACCTTAAAATTTAAAATATTTACATGAACAACTTGTTACTTATCTATCCTAACAAAATTTTTATATTTTTTCAGTCTTATATTTCTTGTAATATTACAGTACAAAATCTGATCAGTGTAAATCTATCATTTGACTATATTTTTAGACTATACTTGTAAAAAGTTAAAAAAATAAAATAAAATACAATTTAACTTTCTTTTCTTATGTTTTATATGTTTTTTAGTACTTTATTCAAAAATAATTTTTATAAAAACCACTTAAAATCAGTATTTGGTTACAATTATAAAAAAGTATTTTTTAATTAAAAGTGATTATTAATTTATTTGGCTATAAAATCATAGAAGTGTGTTTTTTTTATTATTTTAAAGGTATATAAAAGACGTATAAGTAAGCACTTATAAAATAACATATTTGTTTAAATGCTTTTTTAATTAAAAGTAATTATTATGTTTTGACTTTTATTGAAATTATATGTTTAACCATTAACTCAATTCAAAATAAATACTTATATTGAAAATAATTATTATATTTTTTTAGAGAAATATGTTAATTAATAAATATACCAATGAATAAAAGACAATCTAGTAGTAAAATAAATGCTGAAACTAAAAGCTTATATGTCCATGAATATAAAGTTACTCCAATTTTCATTAAAGTTATTCCTCAAAGCCTCATAAACATGAACATAAGCATATGTTTGGCTATATTGTTCTTTTTAGTCGATTATCCTTTCTCTTGCTTCCTTCTTAACTTGGAAGATTATTTTTTTAACACGAATTCAAAGTTCCCTTTCCAATAGTCAAATACATTGGTAGATTAAACACGAATTCCAAATTCTGTAGTATTTAAACATGTAAGATGACTTTAAGGTAAATTGTTATTTGATGGATTAAGAAAAATAATGGGTGTTTTCAATTTCACTAAAATATATTTTATTTTTAAGTTAATTACTTTACAGATTTATTAATAACATGATTTTCGTGAAATCTCTTTACATTTAGATTTTGAGGAAAAATAACTAAAACTTAACTCCATATTTTTAAATTTTTAAAAAGCTATAAAAATAATAAATGATTTACTCAAATCCATTACAAAATGCAGGACTAATAAAAAATAAAAACGTTGAACTATAGGTTAAATTACATTTATAGATTGTGGGTAATTCATAAAATTCACAAATAAAATTGTTTAACAGTATGTGAAGTCTACAGCAACAATTTTTTTTTTTTTAAATGACAAACCCACTTCCACAAATTACAAATTACATCCAAATTAAAAATTATGCAAATGTACTAAATTATCAACTCTAAGTAACCTATAAAATAGGGTAGAAAAGTAAAAAGAAAAATATATTTATTGATTAAGGAATGGTATATTCATATATTATAATTTAGAATACACATTCTAAAAAGTGAAAATATTATTCTCTCCATATTTTCAATTAAATGTTTTTATTATTATATCATTCTTTCTATATTTTTAATGTAAGAGAAATAAATATAAAGGTACATCGGAGAGGTTGATGCATAATGTTACAGTCTTCATAAGGTGACAAAGGATAAAAAGGTAATTATGTTAATAATTTTCATGTCCAAAGGTTCATAATTTATCCTACCAAAATTACTAAGAAATGATTAAAATTCCAACATAGAAAATAACCTTCGAGAAGCTGACATAATTTTTAAGTAATGTTTACTATTTTCACGATAAAATATTCATTCAACCAAATTTCCAACTCATTTAATCATATTTTAAAACTATGTTAACCCAAAAACATTTCAAATCAAATTCAATGTTGTAAATTTTACTATTTATCTTTCTTTTTCTGTTTTATTTTTTATCTTCATATTCATTTGAATACTTGATTTAAACTAAAGAAAGTAATTGTATAAAATTGTTGCAATAAATAATATCACTTATAACTTTTTAATTTCAAGTTTTATCATTTCATTGTTATTTATTTTGTAATATTTATTTATATTTTCTATTACTGATTGTATTTTATTTTTTAGAATTGTCTTAATAAGACATTTGATTATGGTTTTAAAAAAAATAAAAACAAATGTGAGAAGATTAATAAAAAAACATTAAAATTATTTTTACAATTAAAAATAAAAATATATTTTTAATATTCTATTAAATTTTTGAAAAAACGTATTAAGCGTCAAATTTTTTTCCTCTACTAACAAAAATATTTCTTAATTATTTCAAACTACTCTTCTTATATTTGTAATATTCTTTAGCTTCTACTTCTTCCATTCTACTTTCTACTTTGTTTAATTGTTTTTTTTTTTTTTTTTTTTTTTTTTTGTTTATCAACAATGAACAAATTTAATAAAAGTTGGGATATTTGAGAGATGTTCTAACCCTTATACATAAAAATTTATTTTATAATGAACAAATTCTAGCAACTTTAAGGTTAATGATTAATGATTGCAAACTTCAAAGACAATGACAATTAACTCCTATTACAGTTAATCATATTTCAAAGTTTATGATATTCATTCTTGTTGCAATAGTGTTATTGACCCATGACTTAGTCACACATGTATATTTATGGATTGAGCCCCTACAAAAATCAGAAAACAAAAATATTATTCTGCAATGGATTATCAATACAAAATGATCCAATAAAGTGGACTGTAATTATATAATCCACTTTAGGCACAAAGTTGGGTTCAAACACCAATCTAAGCATGAGAAGTTCAATTTTGGATACTTATTAGTGATCCAGGCCGAAGCCTTAATTTCAACAACTTTGAGTATCTCAACTCCATCCACAACATCACTCCTAAAAAGCCTAAAAAGGATATTGTTTCCCTGATTTCAAATAAACTAAATAATAGTTATCCATATGGTTCTCCTAACAAAGTTCTGTCTCTTAGACAACTCTAACGCGTAAAACTGCTAGAAATGATGGTCTGTCCTACAGTGATGCACCTCACTTACTCCAAACCATTTGCAGCAAAGCAAAGTTTTGAGTCGATGATAGGACTTTCCCCTTTCATAATTCAATGAAAGTTGTGTTTCTCTCTCAACACCAATATCTTGTATCATTTCTTAAGCCTGGTTGACGGAGTAGCCTTGAGTTGACCTCCTTTCCATTTCCACCCATCCTCTTTCTCTAATTAAAATTATATTTTTCAATTCAGCCCTCGGCTCATTAACCTTATTTGTTTTTCATTCAAATCATCCCCTTCTCCAATCTAGCTTCCATTCCTACCTATCTGAATTCCAACTTACTAATCTCCACCTATTGCATCCTTGTTCAAGGATTTGCTAAATAATATTGGATATTTTCCTAACAAGGGTTCTCCACCTCTCCACACATCATATCAAAACCTAATATGTTCTCCAAATCACATTTTCTTGAAACCAATTCCATGTGTCACCCTCATTCATTGTCCTCTTTAAATCTCTCAACCACCAAGAATGATTTATATTTTTTGTATTGTTGTTCAAATCTCTCCAACCATCATATTTTGACTCTAATATCTATTTTTATAGGTCTTCATTTTCCATCCCAAGTCTCATCTCCATTTCCTAAGCAAGGCCATATTGAATTGTTTAATATCTTTTATTCCTAGTCTTCTTAACTCTTTTGGTTTACATATCTAATCTCATCTTACCCATCTATTTTTCTTCCTATCGAGCCCCAATTCCAGAGAAATTGTGTTTTGAATTTTCTTAATTTCCTTCATAATACTAATTGGCATATTAAAAAATGACATATAGTAAAGTGGTACAACAGATATGACAGATTTAAACAAACAAACTCTTCCCGTGAATGAAGTGCTTTCCTTTCCACTTGGATAACTTTTCTTAATTTTCTCAATAATAACTGACCAAGTTTTGTGTTTTCTTAGTATTACCTCCAATTGGCATACCCAAATATGTACAAGGTAAGTTCATTACATTACAGTTCAACATTCTTGCAAATCTAAATAGTAAATCAACACTAACTCCAATACCACCTATTTTGGTCTTATTAAAATTAACCTTCAGTTCATACCCTAATTCAAAGCATTTTAGAATATTTTTCAAAGCAAAAATGTTATTTGGCTTGAGTTCAACTAGAAACAGGGTGTCATCTACAAATTGTAGCATACATACTTCTACCGCATTCATACCCACCTTAATCTTCTTAAGGAGGGTTTTCTTTTTTGCCTCCCTCACCATCCCTGCTAAACCTTCTACTACAACAAGAAATAATAATAGAGCAAGAGGGTCTCCTTGCTTAAGTCTTTTAGAAGGTGAAAATTCAGTTATGGGCTACCATTTACCAAAACAGATATAGTGGATGACATTAGGATTGTTTTTATCCAAATTATCCATTTGTTACAAAAGTTTAATCTCTCTAACATGTAAAGCTAAAAATCCCATCTAATATAGTCATATGTTTTCTCATAATCCACTTTAAGGAAAATACCCTTACATTTACCTTTTCTAACTTTCTCTATAATCTAATTTGCTACTAATACATTGTTTAGCATCCCTTTACCCCTCAAAATAATACATATTGCATGCTATCTATTACAATATGCAAAACTTCTTTGAGCCTTAAAGACAACACTTTAGCAACTATTTTATATGCACATCCCACCAAAGATATAGGTCTATAATGTTCTAACTTTTGCAGACTATCACATTTGGGATTAAGGCAATAAACAATGTGTTACACCCTTTTGGCCATCCATTTGTCTTATGGAATTCATTAGCAGCTTGTAAAATATCTCCATTTAACACTTTCTAGAACTTTTTAATAAACTGCTCTCCAAATCTTCTCCTCTCATAATCTCCTCCTCTTAAAATTTTCTAATTAAATTGTCATTGTCTGGCTAATCTTATTAAACACCACATTTCCTAACTGCCCTTTAAATTTTGTTGTCTCTTTATACCTTTTTCTCTGAAAAAGCTTTCACTTCCTCTTTCACCCCTCTAAGGGTTTCCTTCCAATGGTCATTTATATAGACATCTAAAATGACATTTCTAGCATTCTTCTACTTAGTTGTGAGGTAAAAAAAAACTAGTGTTCAAATCTCCCTCAGCCAACCATCTAATTCTTTATTTTTATCTTATCATGCTTTTTGCCCTTAGATTTATCTTTTTTCAAGATCTTTTATCTTAACTCTCTTTAAATATTATCCAATTCATTTTTATGGTCTCTTTCATCTAACTTAACCAAATTGTCAATTAAACTTTAAACTTTATTTTTCTTTTTTTACATCTTCTTTGTTCTATATCCTTAAATCATGTTTTAATATTTTTAATTTCTCCTACTGAAATAAGGTTAATCTCTCAATTATTAGAGAGCTCACTTACAAAATTATCAAATTTCAAATGTGAGTGTCACATATCTAAAGGATCAAACTTCCGTTGTTTGTATTTATTTTTAAATTAAAATACATTCAATTCAATAATATTTAATATTTTAAAAATAAAATCACTAATAATTTAAAATATTTTTAATATAGTCATTTTGAAATGAATTTATTGTAAATATCTATATTATTATATAAATCTAATTTATTATTTATTATCTTTTAATTAGATAATTTTATCTTTTAATAAATAAAAATTTAGTTATTTAATAAAATAAATTATTAAATAATTAACTTTATTTTGGAATAATCAAATAATTTTTTAAATAATTATATAATACTTTTATATTATTTTATAAAATTATATATATTTATTTTTAAATCATATTTTTTAATCAATTATTCATAAAAATTATAAAAGTATATTTATTTTAGTGTAATAAATATATGGATAAATGTTTGTGAAAGTTCACGTTTTCACTAAAATATAATGTGAATTTAGAGACAGTTATTGATTATACATTTTAAATTCAAAATAGTTAAACACATCTTAATATATACTTTAGATCAATAATCCATAAACTTTATCTATTATAAATCTTATTTGTAATAAATATTAATTGTATGCTAGTTTCTACCAACAAAAAAAAATGACATTGGAGTGAGAATTGAGAAAAGAAGATTTACTGATAAAAGAAGAGATTTTCTGTCACTGAAATGAAAATGATAAACCCTAAACCACGGAACTCTGAACTCACCGCACAATAGAGAATCTGAATCGCGATCACATAACTAACAGACAATGCTAAAATTCTTAACGTTGTTGTAGAAATTTCGATTTTGTGTCACTCAGGTTCACCGTAGTACCCATGGGCCGTCACTCCTCTGGCAACCACTCTCCCTCGTCCCGGCGTCACCGGAGCCACCGCAGCATCTCTCCGCCGCCGAGAGAAAGGCATGAACGTTCTGGCCGCGGCGTGGCTAAGCCGGTTCGGACCGGTTCCGGTTCGCCGGACTCTCCGGCTCGCTCGCGCTCTCCGTCTCCACGAACGAAGCGGTTGAGGAGAGCTCAGACGGAGCGCGAGCCTCGTGAGAGTGAGAGGAGCCGTGGCAATAGCAGAGGAAGAGGTTCGGAGAGGGACGCGGTTGAGCGGAGGGAGAAGAGGAGAACGGAGAACGACGGAGGCGGCAGTGGTGGTGGAAGGAGTAGCAAATCGGAGAAGAGGACGGAGAACGAAGACGCTGGCGGAAGGAGTAACAAATCGTCGCGGTCGAAGCACGAGAGGTCGCCGAAGCACGAGAGGTCGCCGGAGCGCGAGCGCAATGGAAGGAGCCGGCATAGGTCTCAGTCTCCGCCGCATCATCACGCCTCCTCCGGGAATGCAAAACCTCGTGATGAGGTGTCCGGTGATATCCAACCCTAGTTCAAATCAATTCTTCGAGTTCTATATTTTATTTTTTTGTAATTTAAGTTGTTTTTGCTTTAAGTTTGGTTTGTGTGTTAATTGTAGAATCTGAAGTAGGTTTTAGTGCTGATGTTGGAATGAAAGTTTGGAGGATGTGGTTTGGGAGATGTTGTTATGGTTGGAATCTTGTTGAACGTTTTTTGTAACTTTTGCTAGATAGGAGTGTGGCAATTTAGGTGTTTCTGGATGTTCATTGAATTTGTGGAATGTAGAGTTTTGGAGGTAATTTGAGAAAATGTGAAGCTTCTTTAGATGCATGAGGGGATCAGAGAGTTTGGTAAAAGAAATGTTTGTGTGATTGGGAGATTTTAAGAATGATGGTGAAAATTGAGTTAGGGTGAAGTTGGAATTTTACTTAGGTTGGCTTTGAGGATCTATCTGATGATTTTCTGAGGGTGAATTTAAGTTGAATATTAGTACTATGGAAATATGTGAAACAAGAAGGACAAACATGCAATTGTTATTGTAATCAGGGTTGGTACTCGAGTTATGTGATTAAGGTAGTGGCTCTAACTGTAGAAATTGTGAGAGCTCTGATTCTGTTGTCCTGCGTGCTGACACAACCTATTATAAGTTAGTTTTCAGTTGAAGTCTAATTTTCTATTAACAATTTACATCAAGAAAAAGGAAGCGTTGACAGAAATTATACTGATACTTTGTATTTGACATTGATATATTTCTTTAATTAAAGAAAATTGCCTCATCCAGTATTAGTTTTTCTTTTTGAGTACCAGTTTTTTCATTTCGCTTACTACTGTTGTCTTGTAAGCTTTTTTAGATATTGTGGTATTAAAGATTAAATAAGGGAAAAGGTGAGATCACCTTGGAACTTATGGAGGTCTTTATAGACTAAAATGTTGCCTTTCTTATGGGATAGTTTTAGTACTAATTAGAAGTTTCATTTGACAAGTCATAAGTGAGTGTGAGGATGATTGTAAACATGATGCATGAGTGATTAGTAATTTGTGGACTGGTAATGGTAATCTCTTGGTTTCAAAGTGTTGATTCATTTATTATTCTTTATTTTTGGCATTTCATTTTCATTTTTCCTTGTTTTCTCCCGTCTATGTGTTCTCTTTATTCCTGTTTTGAACTTCTTTCTATTTTAAGGTTTAACTATTTTCTAGAATTAATGCTTATCTGGATTGCTGTTTAACTTTTGAAGATGATAAACTCAAGAGGAGCTGAAGAAATGTAAGTTTCTATTTGAACTCTGCATTTTATTTACCATAATGTTTGATTGTTGTTTTTTGTTTGATTTAAGCCGTATCTATTAACAGGAATGCTGCATTTTTGTCCTTAAACTGTTCAATTTTTAACATTCTTTGACTCTCTCCCACCATCTTTTCTCGTCTTGATTGGATGAATAGTATGCTCTCATGTATGTAACCTTACCAGGCCTTGGTGTGATCTCAATTGTGGTTAGATTTGTGATCATTAAAATGATAAATTGTATTTTTGTAAAATAACGTTTTTAGGCAGCCTTGAGCTTGGACATATTTTAGAATTTTTGTGCTGAAATGTAGATTGAATATTAAAAAATGGAATATAATACAGAGCTACATATTACTTTCTATAAATTGAATGTAGTATGTTCCAAACAATTTTATGTCTATACATGAAAAGAGATTATGTGTCTTTTTTAAGAGGAAATTAACGGTCAAACCTCAGTTATGGAATATAAGATCTCAGCATCCTCATTTTAATAAAGTTGAATTGTCAAAATAGTGGTAATGAAACTGGATTATTAGCTCGTTCTTGTATTTCTTTCTCTTCTATCCTCAAAAGTGTGGTGCTTTTGATTCTGTTTTTGAATAATTTAGAATTAGTTGGTATTGCTCTTTGATGTTGACAGACTGATTGCTGCTTTGGCAGGGATGAGGAGAATGATTCTATTAGGAAAATGAAGGCTGCTGAGGAGGCTTTGGTAGAAAAGCAGAAGGTAATAATGGGCTTTTTTGTTAGAATCTTGTGTCAGAATATTATATAGTTCTCCGTGTTCTTTTTATACTGGTGGGGTAGGATTTGAGACCCCTTTCAGGTAATTAACTTGTTTACTACTTATTTTCATTGCTAAGCTTCATACTGTTGCATCTTGCTTAATCTTTTGGATGCTTCTATTGCTAATTGGTTGGGTTGGATACTGTACATGCGAAGACAATGATTAATTGCCCACTTGTGTTGTTCAGTAGATGTTTGTGAGAGAATCATATCTAACACAGGTTATTGCTGCTCTATGGCATAGAGATTCTTCTTCTCAAAGGACATAAATAAAGATGTTGTATGAATTACTTGCTACTGTTTCTTTCCTAGTTTCAGATGACCTTTTCTTTGCAGAGGCTATAATGAGGCATCCCAAGCTCAAGATATTACTAAGTGATGTGTTAGATGGACTTTACCATTCAAAATGAAAAATTCAAAGACATTTGATATAATTATGTCAATTGAATTCGAAGTTAGTTGTGTGTCCAGTGCTTAATTTGTATGTATTAACTCAAGTTGAGTTGCAGTCCTAGGAAAAATAGTGAAAATAATATGGTTTAAAAATTAAAAAGCTGATATTGCTATTGTGTATAAATAAGAATATTTCTGAGTGATTTACTCGTGGCTTTTCTGAAATCCTGTCATTTGCACTTTTGCAGCAAAAACCTTCATTTGAGCTATCTGGAAATCTCGCAGCTGAAACAAATCGAGTCAGAGGTGGCACTAACTATTTTTTTAGCATATTGTTTTTATCATTCACTTTTAATTGTATGCTGAACGGTGTTTCTTTTTCAGGCATTACTTTGTTATTCAATGAACCACCAGAGGCTCGAAAACCAGATATTAAATGGAGGCTTTATGTTTTCAAGGGTGGTGAAGTGCTAAATGGTTAGTGTTTATGGCTTCTGCATATAAATATGTTATAATAACGAAATGTCAAACTTGTATGCCCCATGTCAATATTTTATGAAAGCTTTTCTTACACATGATAGACCTTTAGCTTTTTCTCCATACTTTCTGGTGTTTCCAATTACAAATTGTTTTTTGTCCTTTTCCGTGCATTCTGGTTTGTATTGTTCACTTTTCTTTTTTGTTTCTTGTGTTATAATCGTCCACCTGAACGCTGGACACTTTAACTAATAAGTGTAAGATCTGGCTGCTCTGTCCTCATCATTTGGTTTTATTCTATTCATCATGAATGCCGTTGATTTTTTCCTTGCAATTTATTTGATAAGTTTCCAGCACCTTATGCATTTGGGTGAGCGTCCCATAGTTAGATGAGCTCTATGTCTAAATTCCTTTTCTACTTCCACATTTGGTTATATTCCTGTTTAATGTTATGCTTGTGTCTACAATTTCCTTCCTTTTCCCATAAATTTTCATCAGTTAATTTAAAAAAAAAAAATCCATTTTGCAGTTTAGTTGTTTAATTAAAAATCTTATTTAATGTAATTTTCTGGACTTCCAAAGAACACTTTTTATTTTTGCTTTCTACCTACTTTTGCTTAAAATATTGAATATGATTGATTGACAGAGCCCCTTTATATACATCGCCAAAGTTGTTATCTTTTTGGAAGGGAAAGAAGGGTTGCTGATATCCCTACAGATCATCCATCTTGCAGCAAGCAACATGCTGTTATTCAATTCCGGTATTTCATCAATTTAAGCAACCCTGAAACGTTCCTTTGGATATCAGTATTTTAATTATGGTAATTGGATTTTATTAACATCTTAAAATTCGTTATCTTATTAGGCAAGTTGAAAAAGAGCAACCTGATGGTACATTATTAAAACAAATAAGGTAATGCCTGATTCTTACTTATATGCACTCATGTACAGCTAAAAGTTTCTCCATATGTTAACCTGATATGCATATTTTCTGCACTAGGCCTTACATTATGGACCTGGGAAGCACAAACAAAACTTTAATAAATGTGAGTGTTGGTTGAATGTCTTTGATAGTTTGATTAATTTCTTTATGTTATTTGTTCTGTTAGTAATGAATGGGCTGAAGTTAGATGTATAATGACTATGTGTGATACTTTCTGCTTTTGCAGGATAGTCCCATTGAACCTCAACGATATTACGAACTTAGGGAAAAGGACACCATTAAATTTGGTAATAGTAGGTAAGTGAGATGTAGATATTCATTGTTTTTTATGATGTTCAAAATACATGTTTCTTCTGCCCGAGTGGAACATTTTAGGCAAAAGTTGTATCTCTGCTTTCATCTGTGAATATATTTAGTGTTTTGGGTGACTGCATTTAAAGGTTACGGATGTTTTTCCAATCCATGAGAGCTATTGCTTCTCCATTTTGTGCTTTGGAATGTGCAAACTGACTTTTGAAGTCCCTAAAACGGGAATCCAACACATACTTAGTAACTGTCCCACCTTCGGATGACAGATATTATATTTTGTAGCTTATTAATATGTAAGATTTATCATTCATTTCTTTGAACCTATTTGGTAATAAGGTTTTTAATTGAACAAAGAATCTGTACTGGAAAAAGATTTTATTAGAGGGAAATTAAGATCTTTGACTGGAAAGGGAAGGACAAATTTTGTTAGGAACACTATTTGAACATCCGGAGTTAAGTCTTGTGTGTTGTGCCCTCCAGTTGGTTAAATTGTTGTTAGTGGTGCCAAGTTCTGGCATTTATTTTCTGACTCAGAAGTCAAACAATTTGTTCACTTTTCATGAAGGTGGAATTTTTTTAGGATATTGGGACATATGTGACTGAAAATTTTACTGGTTGAGGACTAGTTTGTCGGACGCATGGTTAATGCAATGAATTTTCTTGTGTTTTCTTTTCTTTTGGTGCGAATGCAAGTTTCTAACCACCACTCAAAAGTATTTCTATATAGTTCTCATGCCTCTTCACCTTTAATTTCTTTGTAATGAACTTTGTACATGTTCTATATAATGATTATTAACACATTTTCTTCTACTGCAGTCGCGAATATGTATTATTACATGAGAATTCCATGGGGTAATGAACTTCAAACTCTCTAGCATGGCTCAAGTCTGCTCATCAGAACTGATTAAAGCGTTCCGTCAGAAGTTCTTGTAATCAGAGTCCTACTTTTGTGTATCTCTCCTTTCGGAAGTTTCTAGTTCAGTTTGTGTACAAGTTTCTTATTATTATTGCAAGACACATTGGATAAATTCAATCTTCAGTCCCCTACTTGAGCAAAATTTGACCTCTATAAGCTGGTAAATTTGCCCTGTGAACTTACTTTGCTTGATTGAAACATTTGCTTGTTAGTTTCGGATAGGGTTCAAAAATTTCTCTTCCCCTCATCCCTTCATAAGGGCACAAGGGAATCCATTTTTTTATTCCAGTGTCTCAACAAGAAATTGCTGAGTTTGTCATCCATGTTTGCTGCTTCCGCGAGTTTTACCTGACAAGAAATTGATGACTTTTACATTAATTCTTAAAGGTCTAATATAATCCTCTTTCATATTTCGATCTAAGACTTGTGACAAGACTATATAGGTTGAATAGTAGTGAAAAATATTATACTGTTTTCTGTAAGTTAAATTAATAAAATATTTTTCAAAAAAAAAATCAGAAAAAGTGTGAATTATGTCCATCAAATTCAATAATTTAAATGGTATATGAGAGCAGAGAAATAAAAGTTTCAGGGAACCCTTTTTGCTGTGCATCATATCAAATTTTTTTAATATTTTTTCATTTTAATCACTAAAGATGATAATAATAAATTGGTATTAAATTATTAGAATTATAACAAATATAATACAAAATTCTTTGGCAAACGTATAGAGTATACTTTTTTTTTCCACTTCACAAAGTATCTCCAATCGATAGTTGAAATTTACTTTTATTTAAAAAAATATAACCTAACATCACTTAAATTCAAAACCCAGACTAAACACATCAAATTTAAATTAGTGGGGTAATGAGTTACTTATAATTTTAGTATTTGAAAACGTGACCAGTTGGGAAAACCAATTGTAAGACGAAAGTTTGGAACGTAAAATAAGCATAGAGGCATTTATGGAGGTAACATGGTAAGTTTCAATGTATACAATGTCGCTGCCATGCCTCATTAATTAATAAGCTTTTCTCTATCACACGTCAAATTCAACACCACATACTTTTGCTAAGCTTGCAAAAAAGTTTTAAATAATCATTAAACAAGATTGAAATTTATTTACCAATAAAAAAAAATAAACAATAAAAAATTAAATAATTTACGTCTTAACAACATAGAAAATTTTGTCATCATCGAAAAGCTTTCCGTCATTGACATGTACTTTCAAATTTAGATAAAATATTTATTTACAATTTTGAAACATAAATTAAATAAAAATATGTTTACATTAACCTCTTATAATCGATTATGTCTTCATATATATATATA
>Ga0209489_106301_pt1 | contig 19276 bp, 9 predicted proteins | sample SiratrowhiteBW_FD_187527 | JGI IMG/M metagenome (GOLD analysis project Ga0209489, IMG submission 187527) | Root nodule microbial communities of legume samples collected from California, USA - Siratro white BW (SPAdes) (version 2) | ecosystem: Host-associated > Plants > Roots > Nodule | place: USA...
AAATATATATATATATATATATATATATATATATATATATATATATATATATATATATATATTAAATACTGAAAATGTTTTAGGCTGAGTTTAAGAGGGGGGTGAATTGAACTTTGAAAGATTTCTCCCAATTTAAACCTTTGAAAATAGTTTTCGCAATTTGAAAAACTTTATTTAATCTTGGTGCTAAAGATATAAGGTGCAGTAAAGAAATAAATTGATTCAAGGCACGGATGAATCAATTTGTTGTATAGGCAGATAGAAGATTTCAAACAGCACACACAACAGATTCACAATTTTACAGCAATACCTTAAGCAGATCAACTTCACACAATTCCTAAAGCAATATTACACTAAGAAAAGAATCACACAAAATTCCAAATTTGAATGAGAGCAGAGAAGAACACAATTACAAAATACAAATTTGAAACACCTAACACAGCACTACACTGATTTCAGTCAATATTAACAAATCTGATAAAGTTTCCTAACACCAGCAATTAATACAGACTTGAAAATTATTTAGAATGTAGATTCAATTATTCAGTTATACCAAGAACACAGAACAAGAATACAAATTCTGCAGTATTACAACAATTCAGCCAAAGTTCCAATTCTTTGTAAAATCACAGATTCAGAATCTTATATGTATTACAGATTTAGAAAAGAACCAATCTGATAAGCAAGATTTCTTTGACAGCTACAGCAGATTTATCAAAAACCAATATAGAATTCAAGTTACAATACACAAATCAATATCCAGCAGAGAACTTAAACCAGTTTTATCAAGATTACAAGAAATTAATTCAATCTTTCAATTAAATTCAATATGCAATGCAAGAACAAATCAAGAATATGAGAGAAGGGTTTAAGAAGAAGAGACACAATCAATTTTATACTGGTTCACCCTTCCCAAGGGCTACGTCCAGTCTTCTCTGCACCACTTGCAAAGAAAGTTCCACTAACTCAATTAATTGTTCACATACAATTAATCACCCAATTCCTACTCCCCGTAGAAATCAAGAACTCTGCTAAATTGATCAACTGCTCCCCGCAGCTCCCAATCAATTTCAGCAGAAACACCAGGCTAACTCCTATAGCCCAAACCAATACAATTGTTCAATGATTATCACAGAATTACAATGAATACAACACAAATCTTGATTCAACCAGGATCAAGAAAGGTTGAGAAAACTCCCTGATTGGCGCAGAAAGAAAGGCCTGTACACAGTCTTGAAGAAACCCAGTAGCACACCTTAGTCAAGATTGATTCTTCAAGTAAAAACCCTCTTTCGAAAATGATTAGTATGAAACAGCAATTCTCTCACAGTAGTTCTCACAAAATGAATTTCAAAAGATTGTGTTTTCGCAAAAATGTTTCTATTTCTATTCTTTCTTCTTTTTTCGCACTTGAAAGCCCACTGTATTATAGAAGAAGAACTCAAACCAGATTTTAGAAAACAGTTAATTCAGTTATGCTCAAACCGAATAAATTGATTCGGCTTAACCTGAAATCAGTTTATAATAGTTCAGTACTTTATTTTCCAAAACTGTTTTTAACCAAAGTTAAATCTTGTATGGTTTGATTTAAATCATTTAGACCATATGCTAATGAATTTCTCCTTAGATGTGCATAGATTCTCTTTCACAACCAATCACACTCACTCACACTAAAACAAAGCCTAGAACACACTTCCATTTGCTTGCTTTGGCTTGCTAGGCATGTCTTGCATGACTTCATCAAATCCTTTAGTATTGTGAGAATACTAACAAATACAATATTAAAAAGCATATACAAATCCTTTTACACTATGTCTTCCTTAAGCCCTATTGAAAAATAAAAAATTGACTTATGCATGCAAATAATTCAATTTACAATGATGATGTTACATGGTAGCTTGGGAGGAAAAATAAAGAGGGCTTTAATAGGACAAAAAAAGAAGAAAAAATAGTTGGATTGGTGTGACACAACTTGACCTCTTCAATTTTTACAGGAATTATCATACAAGTAATATTTCATCATTAATAATTATTTTCTTAACAGTTGCACATGCAAAGCCATTAATATAGCTTAGAAAATATTTAAAATTGATTTATTCCACTGATTAAGTGTTTTAATATTGTTGTAACCAAATCAACCAGATATTTTCCTACAACATTAAAATTGTCAAGAAATAACTAAATTAAAATTATTTTAGAAGAAATAATTAAATTAAGATGGCATATATGAGTACTTTTAGTTTTATATCTATTTATTATATGAAATTTGTAATTTGTTTCCTATAATTATAAATTAACTTTTGTTTTAGCTCATAGGAATTTCTATGCTCTAGTCATATACTTGATAAAATTTGATTTTTAGTTCCTATAGCTTGAAAGTCTATGTGTAACCTTGGTAATAATAGATTATTGGTTTATTTTACTTTATTATATTTCATATTATATACACTATTATGTTTACTATTTTACTATTTATATCATTATTTTATTATTTTAATATTATAATATAAGATATTTTGATGATTACACTAATTAATAGATTAAAATATGATTATTATTTAAGTGTATATTTTTTATTTTAATTCTTTTTCAAAATATATAGTATAAGATTAAAAATAAAATACACAATGTGAAAAATATAATTAAAATTGTAAATATAATAAATAAAAATGACATAATTTTAAAATTAATTAAAACACTAAAATAGAAACAAAATAGAAAGTTGATTTTATCAATAAAATGAAATAAAAATTTATGTAAAATATCATATCTAAATATCTATTTGTATAATCTTATATTTATTTTCTACTTTATAATGTATAATTATTTATATATTTATAATTATATAAATTAATTACTTGATAGGTATCAAAACATTTAGTCCTTAGGAAGACCTGAAAGTTGTGAGTTTATTGTGTTTCTTCTATGTGTAGATTTTTTAAATTTAATTTAGAGACATAGATAAGATGTTTCTAGTTGAATGTTTGACCATGATCATTGAAATTTTGATTATGGTTGATTGTGGTGAATGAGGATGAAATTATTAAAAAAAAAAAGAATCTTGATGAAGTGGTGAGGGTGCACACTCATGATTTAATCAAGATTGATTTCTATCTTAAGGTTCCATGTTTAGAATATCTTTAAAAAGTTATGTTTTGTATTATTAGTCCTATTTTATATGAAATTGGATGTTAGACATAAATTATAAGGTGTGTAAAGTGTTTCTTTAGTTTTTTGATAATATCGGTAGACACAACTTTTAAGTAAATTTGAGATGTTTACTTTTGAAGGATATTAGATCTCAATAGAACTGTTATATTTTTGTTTGTTATATTATAGAATTTATTATGTGAGATGTCAGTTTAGTGGTTCAACTTGGGTGATGGAGGAAACCCTTAGGGTGTGTTTGGATTGGGGAGTGGATTTGAGGGAGTGAATTTGAAATGATTTGAGATGAAAGTGTGTGAAATGTCTGGTTGTTTTGATTAAGGGGAAGATGATAAGATTTGAGTGAAAAGTTTGTGAAAGTTCGTGAATGATGTGATAGATATAATAATATTTTAATATTTTTTTAATATATAGTATTTTAAAATTAAAAAAATATTTTTATAATTAAAAATAAATTATAATTTATTTATTTAATATAATTAATAATATTTAAAAATTATAAAAAAATTAACTTAAGTAATTATTTAAAAAAATTATCTTTTTATAAAATATATTAATTTATAAATTAAAACTGATTAATGTTTTAAATATAAAATTAAAAATTTTTAAACTACTTTTAATAATAAATTTAAATATTAGTACTTATATTTAATAAATTATAACTATTTTTCTATTATTATATAACAATAATACTATTATTATATAATATTTTTATTAAAAAATATATAATATTTATTATTATTACTTTTAAATATTATTTATTATTATATTATATAAATTAATATATATATATATGTATATTAATATATTATAATAATTAATTATAAAAAATAATTTTTTTATTTTTATAATTATTATCTATAATTTAGTTTTTAATTTTAAAATATTTTATTTTTATAATTATTTGAATTTTATTTATTATTTTATAAGTTAGAAAAGTAATTTTCGTTACAAACCTGCTCTTGCGAGTAAAGAAAGTTTTAAGAGATTTTTTTTTATTTTTCGTGAAATTTGTTCTGATTTTTCCAATTTCACTCTTCTTTCTCCGCTTGCTATGTTTTCGTCGTTGAAAACAAACACACCCTTAAAGTGTGTGTGAGAGTGGAATCTTTAGTGAGACTCCTCTTTTCTTTCCTTTCCTGATAGAAAAGTGAGATGTGAATGAGTGGGAGGGACATTCTTAAAATTTTTCTCTTTATTTATTTATATTCACAAAATTTATCTCTTTTTCTCTTTTTTATTTTGTTTAAAAAAATATATATTTAGTTTCTTTTTCTATTTTTATTTATTTTTTTATATTTTTAATTTTAAAGTTTATTTTATTTTCATATTCATTTTTTGTTTTTTTTAACTTTATTTTTATTTTATTTTTAATTATTATTTTGTGAGGGTTAAGAGTTAGGAAAAATAAGAAAAAGTAAGTGTGTGGGAAGGAGTTTTAAAGCTGTCAAAATAATTACAATTTTAATGGAGAAAAGAAAAAAAGAGAAGAATCGTTAGATTCATATTAATAACCTTTCTTCATTATTTATTATAAAATCTTCCACAATTTCATCTCTTCAGATGTTATAGAAGTTATCATAATATTTCATTAACAATAATTATTTTCTTAACAATTTGAAATATAAAGACATTAATGTAACATAATAAATTTGAACAAATCTGATTTATTTTTGTTGATTAAGTTTTTCTAGATTGCTACAATTAGATCAACCGGATTCTTTTGCTATAACATTGGAGTTCTCTTCCTCGTATGTCTGGTAAGAAATAATTAAATTAAAACTATTTTAGAAAAAATAATTAAATTAAGGTTGCACATATAAGTAATTTTAGTTTTATATTTATTTATTATATAATTTATATTTATAAAATATTCATGTTTATATCTCATATTGTTTTATAACGTTTTACTGTTATTATTAACCAATGGACATAGACTAAGACGAAAAAATAAATAAATCTGTGGGTTTAATTTATTAATCTGAGAATAGATAACGAACATGCTAGGAATAACTCATAGACTCAGTTGAAATCAAATCAGGCACATTGCAAGGAGTAGGAATTGATATATTCAGTTTTAATTAAGATAAATAATATTTACTCGGTATTATATTTACCAAGTATAATAACTGTAGTTATAAATATTTGACTTTTTAATTAAATTATTGTTTTAATTAACACTTTGGTTCCTATATTTATATACTAACTTTTGTTTTAGTCCATATACATATGAAATTTCTATGTTCTAGTCATATACTCGATAAAATTTGTCTTTTACTTGAAACTCTACACGTCATCCTTATGCAAACAACTTTTTGTTTTGATTTATACGGCCAACTATGAACATTTAAAGTTAGTTCTTTAGATAAAAATATTCAGAACATTGTTTTTTTTTTTCACTTTTGCATCTCTTGTTATTACAACGATTGATTTCAGAAAGAATTAGTTAGGTCCTCTTCCTCCAACTTCATTTATTTATACAATATTTCTAATAGTAAAGGATGCGATGACGATGGTGTAAATATGTAATGTAGAATATCATCTCAAATATATTTATATTACTTATTATTGTTTTGATTGAAAAAGTGGATTTGAGAGGGTGGATTTTAATAAATTTGAGTGATTGTATGTTGATGATAAGTTTGTTTGGATTAATGCATAGATGATGAAATTTGAAGGAATTTAACAAGAATGTTTGTCAAAGTTTGTAAATGAGTTGATAAGTGTTATTAATTTTTTTTATTTTTTAATTAATATATTTGTGAAATTATCATTTGACCCTTGTGAAATAAGATGATAAAAGATTAAATATAATAAATAAAAACAAATGTCACTAGAGAACAAAAACCTACAAACAAACGTATAATCAATTCATCGATTATAATCTGAAAAATATACAAATAATTGATTATCTATACACCATAATCGATTATGGCCACAAAAAAATACCTATAATTGATTATCTGTATGCCATAATCGATTTTGGCAAAAGAAAAACTTATAGTCGATCATATGGCACCCATAATCGTAGCTCATCTATTCTCGTCAATTACTTAAACCAAACGCAGATCATTCTCGAAGATCTAAATCTGCTAAAATTGAGTCATGGAGATCTGTTGGGAGAATCCGAGAGGGCAAACCCTGGGGAGACAAACAAGAATGAGACAAGAGCCAACCCATATAAGGGAATGACGTCACCTTCAACCCAAAACCTTAAGGCTTTAGGTCTATGCGTCTTCTTTCTTATATATTGCTCAACTTTTTCATTCCTATCCCAATGTGGGACTTAGATTCACACTTGAATACCTAACAATCTCCTCCTCAAGTGAGAGTCCCTCCTCCACATTGATACACTCCCCCTCACTTGTATCATTGTTCATACAGTTATACGGGATACACTTGCCTGAAATCTCCATCAAGAAGACTTTCGATACAAGGTCAAACTGTATTCGTCCAAGCCACAAACCAACGACTCTGATACCACTTGTTGGGAGAATACGAGGGGGAAACCGGGGAGATCTCACAAGAATGGGACAAGGCTAAACATATAAGGGAATGACACCACCTTCAACCCAAAGCCTTAAGATTTTGGGTTGAAGGTGGTGTCATTTCCTTATGTGATTTGACTTAGTTCTTATTGTTTGAGATCTCCTCGGTTTCCTCCTCGGATTCTCCCAACAAGATCCTTTTATCCTAACACAATGTAAAAGATTTCCTTCAATTTTTTTGTAAAAAACTTTCTTCATCGTTTAAAGTGAATTGAGTTTTGATACGACATCTCAATTGAATTGCTTATTTTATCATGAATTTAAATACGTCGTCTTTTAAATAGTAAATATGATAACTAACATAAATTGAAAATAAGTATATATGAAAATAGAGTTTAGTTTCATATAAATTTTATAATAATCATTTATTTATTTATTACAACAGATTTATAAAACTAATTTAAAAGATAACATTTATTTATTTCAAACATGAATTTAGAATACAGATCAACACACCACATAAATTATTAGTTTTTTTTTTATCAAATTAGTATAATATTACTTTGTGATTGCGAAAATAGACAAATTAAAAGAAAATTATGTATTTATGATTTCAAAATAAAAAATACGGGAAATTTGCTACCAGAGACAATGTAAATGATAATGCAAAACCTAATACAATGCAAAAACCAAAAATTATGCTTGGTAGTGAGAAAAAAAAATTATATTGGCGTAAATTGGATGTTATCTTCAATAACTCTATCATCTTGTAACAAGCCTCTCTTGTTGCCGCAACAAGATATTTAGAGAAGTTAATTGTTGAATGAAGTAAAGGATAATTATTAAGTATGTGTGATAGAATTTAAAGAATATGATTTATATAATAAATTTATGATTTTATGTTTTGTTTATTTAGCTTAGTTGTGTATTTTAAATAGTTTTATATAATAAACACAGTTTTACAATAATCCTTGACTAATTTAATGATACAATAAACATTACTTTAAAAATATAACAATTTTTATTTATTATAGAATATAAACTTACAAAACATATGAAATTGCACAATACAATTTACTCTGTACTACATAAATAACCTGATATTATTATACATAAACATGTTTGTGTTTAAGAGTTAGAGCATTCTATTATTCTCCTTTTAGTTAAAATTTTTTATCATTTATAAAAAAAAAATGTAAGTTTATGAATTTTATTTAAAATAAAGACCTTGTGTTGTCTAAAGTTTAACTATAGCTCTATTTTGCATGTGTCTAAAGTTTATTAAGTTACAACTTTTGGTTTATGTAGCTTATGTTAGTATTTTTTTTTTTTATTATGTGAAAAACCTGTATTGTCTGTCTAGAACTAAGGTTAAGAATTTGAGAAAAATTTAAAGTAAAGAAATTTACTATGTCCTATTTTTTTATAGGGAAAATATATTAAATGCCAACATTGTAATATTGTATTTCTTATGAAATAAAGGAAAGCTATCTAGTTGAGTGCCCCCATTGATTTTTTCTCTATCGACAACTTTAAAAGCATTTGTGCCAAAACAACTCTTTTCTCAATCAAAGTTCAACTCCAAATATCCCTATCGGAATCTTAATATTAAGATAACCCCACATCTTTTATGTAATTGAGCTTGAATAAGGGTCAGTTTGTGGAACAACTAAAAAGTATTAAAAGAAGTGAAGGCTTTAATTGGGGTTTAGCCATTCTAAATTAAGGTTAAGGTTTCTTCTCAACTGAGTTTTGTCTTGTAAATGATAATTAGGTTGTTTTAATTTTTGAATTCAACATGTTATGTTTTCACTATATAATATTTAAATTTCTATCAATGAGAATAAAAAAGGCAAAATTGGTGTACTATTTTCTTCTATTTGTATTACTAGGTAGAATAATTTTAACATGTATCATTCATTATAAAATAAAACGTGAATTACTTACAAAAGAAATTACTGACAGATATTTTATTCATCAGTAAAATATCATTATTGATGGATTTTAGTTATGGAAAATTTTACAATCAATTTATTTATAGATTTAACGAAGGAAAAATCTACCATCAAATTATCTGTTGGTAAATTGACTAATTTACCGACGAATTAAATTCATCTGTAAATTCACTGTCAATTTACCAACAATCTGTAAAATTAGTGACGAATTTATTTCATTGATAATAATAATAAAAATAACAAATAACAATATAATAATAATATTAATAATGACAATAACAATAATTATAATAACAATGTGATTAATAATAATAGTAATAATAATAATAGTTATTGTAATTGTAATAATAATAATCATCACATCTCATAATAATAAGTATAATAATATTCATATTGTGAAAGAAAGATTTATTGGTGTAATGATTATGGGTTGTGTCAGATTACTGGAAGAACCTTACTTAAAACTATTAATAAAATAAGTAAAAATAGAATTAATAAAATAATAATAAGCTTCAAATACAATATTAAAAGTTATATACAGATCCTTTTGTAAATCTTCTTGCATCATGTCTTTGTGAAACTCTCTCAAATCAAAAATTGACTTATGCATATAAATTACTCAATTTGCAGTGAAAATGTGAAATGGAAGCTTAACACACAAAGTAAAGAAAGTTGTAATGGAAGAAATAAAGCTTCACTATTTATTACACAATCTTCCATAGCTCCACAGTCTTCAACTTTTGTAAAAGTTATATAAATGATATTTCATGATTAATAATTATTTTCTTAACAATCTGACATGCAAAATTGTCCAAGACAAATAATGCTCAAGGAAGTATAGCTAAGAGTAGTTAAAAAAAATACTCGATTAAGTCAGGAGTAACTTGGTAAAGAATACTTAATCGAGCCACGAGTGTTTTGAAAAAGAAAACTCTATAACGGGGTTAACTAGGAATGACTGCAATTCAAAAAAATACTCATTGAGCCAAGAGCAGCTTAAGAAAGGATACTTAACTTACGAGCCGAAATAATACTCAGTTAAGTTAAGAGTGACTTGTGTTAAGAAAACTCAATTAATCCAGGAGTGAATTATGTTAAGAATACTTAAGGGATTAACCAAAAGTAGCCACAAGTCCAATAATACTTGAAATGTACTTTGCTGCATTGATCTGCCTAATGAAATTTAATTTGTTGATTAAAATCTATATGTAGTCTATTGTAATAGATAAATAAATGAACCCCTATAAATTAATGTGTGTATTTCTTTATTTCCTAATCTCTACATTACATGTTATTGTTGTTTGTACTCATTGAAGAATAAAAGTTATTATCAAAATACTAATTTGAAAATTACCCCTTATTTGATTATTTATTTAAGATCTCAATTTGCATTAATCATGATCTATCAAATACAAAAAAAAAAAAATACAATATGATTATTTATTAAAGAAATACCTTGATTAAGGATTCAATAAAATTAACTGGTTGCATCTGATATAATATATTAGACAAATATGTTACAATATAATCTTTTAATAAACTAAATCATCACATCTTTTAATAGAATGCTGTTAGAAATTTGCTTTTGAAACTGTACATTGATCTGTTTTGGGTTTCCTTATATGTCTTTAATTAGAAATATTTTCTTTTAATTCTTAGAATATTCACTCAGTAGATGTTAAGAGATTTTAATTTGTAGGAGTTATTGATGTAAGCTATTGATGGCTCAGAAAAAAAATAACAATATGGGAGTTTAATTAGAGGTGAAGCTGAGTTGATATTAATATAGGGTTAGAAATTGAAGAAGGGGAAGAGAAGTGAAAAGTGGAGTGAATAGGGAGAGTCTGACCTTTCAAAGCCAGGAGAAAAAATTTTGTTACTGCTTTTGTTCAAAACTGTTCCTGTTATTTTCAATTACAGACTCAAATTCATTCATAATATTATTCAGTTACTTCAATTATCTATAGTTTTTATTGTTTTATCATGAAATACATTGTTACATAACCAGTTACATTTCAGAGGAAGGAGAAATATAAATAAAATAAAATAAAAGTCATTAAATATGAGAGTTAATTAGAGGTGAAACTGAGTTGTTATTAATATGGGATTAGAAAGAGAGGAAGGGGAAGATAATTGGAAAGTGGAGTGAATAAGGAAAGTCTGACCTCTGGAAAGCCAGGAGAAAAATTTTGTTACTTGTTCAAAACTGTTTATCTTTGTTCCTCTATTATTTTCAATTACAGACTCAAAATTATTCAAAATATTATTAGAATATTATTCGATTACTCCAATTATCTATAGTTTATGTTGTTATTATCATCAAATTGATAAAATAGTATCAAAAGTCAAAGTTTATTTAGTTCGGAACACACTTTTGGAAATCTATTTATTTATTTTAATTAAAAAATTTGGAAATCTATTTATTTATTTTAATTAAAAAAATGATAAAAAGTATATTAAAGTATATTAAAAATACTCCAAAACTTAATTCCATATCCATTAAACTCAATAACCCTTGTTTAAAAAAACTGAAGTCCTACATTAATTTAAGTCAAAACTTGTAAAATAATGTAAATAAAAGAAACTTTTCTTTTAAGTCAGTCCCAAGAGGTTGAGATTCAATATTGAATTTCAAAATCTTGAAAATAGTACCATACAATTAACATATTAAACATGTAAAAGGTAATTTTATTTTAAGTTTATTTTTAACTTTTAATCTCTTGTTAATTCATTAGTTAACTTTAAGGTGTATAAAATATTAAAAGTTTGAATGTCATTTTATGTTATTGAAATACAGACAAAAACACACACATATATATATATATATATATATATATATATATATATATATATATATATATAATATTTTAAGAAACAAAACTTAAAGTATAACTCTTAAAATATTTTTAATTGTTTAATTAAAACAAAAGTTTTTCAATGATAACACATGTGAACTTTAATTAAATACTTTAATTAAATAATACTTTTGAAAATATTTGAATATTGTCCAATAAAGAAAGATAGTTTGGTTACTTATAGTAAAAGTCTTATATTAAATTATTTTTAAGCTCAACGAAAATTATAAATACAATTTTTTTATTAGCAACTTTTTCCATTTCATCTCATCTCACAAAACCTTTAAATCTAAACCTGTAAAATAAAATAATTTTCTCTATTTTCCCACCGGAAAAATTCAAAATTATTCTGGCAGGTAAAAGAAAGGTTTGGTAATGAGCAATCACTCACTCAATCGTTCTCTCTCGACAGTTTCAGTTGGTACAGTGCGTGCACAGAACACGGACACAACAGATAGATACAACTCTACTGTTTTATTTTACCTCTTTTCATTTGTGTTTTCTTTTCTTTTCTCATTCATCATTACCGTTTCGTTTTGTTTTAGTTGCCTCTTCCTCATTCCTTTTTCAAACCTCGAAACTAAACAAGTTTTTTTTTTTTTTTTTTTTTTTTTTTTTCTTTTTTTTTTTTTTTTAATTTCCCATTTTTTACCTCTACTTCACACTCCAATTTTCTCCTCGCTTCGAATTTGTTTCCTTCCTTGATTCTCACCAAAACCGTTTTTCCCTCTCATCTATTCAAATTTCCTGGAATTTGCAATTCTGGGGCGTGTTTCAAAGAAGCCAAGCTGCTGGACCCTCTGTGTTCATATTCTCATGTACCCATGATTGTTTTTGGCTGAAAGTTGTTAACTTGGTTGCTGGGTTTTGGTAACCCAAGTGGTTGAAGAAGGGTATGGGGAGGAATCAGAGTGATTGTTGAAAAAGTGGGGTTTAGGGTTTTTGGCGGGTTGCGGAATTTGTGATTGAATTAGGGTTGTTGAGTGCATGAGAGGTAGAATTGGTTGTGATGGATGTGGAGGAAACTGAGAAGTTGGTGTCTTTGGACACAGATTTGTTGCAGCTTCAGGAGGTGTCTCCTTTTGCACTGAAATCGAGTCATTATGTAGTCGAGGAGCTATTCACGCAGTGGCTTTCGCTTCCAGATACTTGTCGCCTGGTACATACATACGCAGTTCATTTGAACTGAGCCACTTATGCTTTTCTATTAATCAATGAATGATTTTGGCAATTCACTTGACTAGTGGACATGGTGCAGAGAAATAAAGTTGTGTAGAGTTTTCTTAACCGCCATTGAGAGTGTTTTTCTTTTGTTGCCTGGGGGTTTTAGTTAGCAGAATTGAATTAAAATGTGATCGAAGATGTTAAAAATCCAAAACAGCTGTGAAGATAGAAAACTTTTGTAATGGTAAAATACCAATCCTTTGAATGATAATTAAGCGAGTTAATTCCTTACAACTTGTCATTCCAATCGTGCTGGAGATTGTGAATCCCTTGAGCTACGTGATTGTAATTAAACCGTTTGTATACATTTACTCTTCTGTATATTCTCTTTAGTGAATAACTTGTTGTTTGAGCATTCCTTTTCTTCCTTTTAAAGCAGCTTCTTAGTGTACAATACTTGGAGTTCATGCCACTTAGAAGAGATTTCTGATTCTCTGATCTTGAAATGTTACTATCCAGTTTGGCTTTTATAATTTAAACACAATAAATGACCCTTTCCATCTCCTGCTAAGTGCCTTGGTGGAACTTTTAGAGTCCAATGACCTAACCATAGGGAGGTGGCCTCCATTGTGATGTCTGGAATTGCAGTTCTGACAGTAGACATATATTTGTTATTTTGGTGTCCAGTTTAATCGCAATCTGCTAGACGGTTCTAGTATAGGAATTATACAGCTCCCATGCTCATTGTAGTCAAAATCGCATGCTAAGCCATAGAAATGTATGATTTTGTGCTTCTGTGGTGCCTGGGTGAGTTTGCTGTGACATAAAATTCGGAAATGGGTAGAATTGCAGCACCGAATTGGAAACTTAGAAGAATTGTAGAGTTTCTTGATCTGCTTGCTGTCAGGTTCAAAGGTGTTTTGCCCAATTTGGGCTTATACAAACCTAGGTCCATAAACCAAGTGCTCCCTAACCTTAATAAGAAAACTGAGAAAAACCATTGTTTGTGTTCATTTTCAACCTCGTCTCCCAAAACATGACTCTGCGGCTTCCAGCCCTCTTCACTGTTTCATCTGTCTCTGTTATCTCCGGCTGCAGTTCTATCCCCTGGTTTGTCTGATTCGATTTTTCTGGTTTGCTTCTCTTTCTGTTTGCTGTTTTGTGACAAAAGAGTTGGACAATGTTGATCCTTGAATGATTATGATTTTAATTTGAATAATCTATATTTGAAGTCTAGGTGTTTTGTACTAGGAGTAGGCACTGCAGTACTGTAGTAGGCAACAGCTTAAGTTGTTTTGTTGCGAGTTATGAGTTCCATATGAATTATTTATTGACTTTCTTTATGCTTGTGATTGTGAATTTGCTTAATGAAAAGAATTTGTGTGTTTTAAAGTTATTTTTCTCTTATTTAAGTAAGTTTAATGAATATGTATTGGTTTTATGAATCTTGTGGAATGTTATGCTCTGTGATATATTCTACTGTTTTTATTCTGTTTCCTCTTTCTTTGAGCAGAATCTTGAGTTTGACTACCATGCTTTTGCTGATATGCTTTCATTTCTAGATCATACCCTGAAGTCTTGTAATGTTGAGGTTCTATTGATACTTTGTAGCTTGACAGTTCTAGTTTATCATTTATAAGTCATCTTAAGCTCTAGCTTTTGTCATTATGCCAACTGATAATGTTATTATGAGATTTTTGAAGTGATGTCTTGGTATTATGCCAGTTGTGTCCAATTGGGTACATTTACAGCCATAATTTGAGAATAGGAATTAAATTAAATTGATTATCCAAAAGTTGCTAAAATATTAAGTTTTGATTGGGAGTTCATCTGGACACTGGAGGAGTGTGCTGTTCATATTTTTAGTTAAATTTAGATTTTTAAGGTCAATCAACATGACACATTAAAAGGAAGTTTATTTCTTTCCTTGTTGAAACATCATATAAATAATATTTATGAGCAATAACTAGAGCCAAGAAAGGAGAACAATCTGTGTCAATAACAAAATGCGGAAAAATAAGGGTGTGTTTGATTGTACCTTTGTTTTTTAAAACTCTTTTATAGAACAATTTTCATAAAGTTCATAGAGTAGAAGTAGGGACGATGTAAAAGTACATGAAAGAACATGAGAATAGAAAACCAAATCAACTCAGAGATGCTTTGGTTTTTTGGTTATAAAATCCTATGGGGATATTAATTTAAAAAATGGTTTTCAAAAACTACTCTTACCAGACATGTTCTTTCCTTTATTTTGTTGTTTTTTGAAAAGGAAACAAACGGGTTCAAACATTATAATGTTTGACCCCGTAACAATGCTGGATGTAATGACTACTGAAATATGACATTTTTAGCATAGTATTGACAAAGGAAATCTGGGAATTTTTTTCCTTTAATAGTAGGTTCAGGGGAAACATTTCTCTTTGTAATTTAATTTTGCATGTCCTAAAACTATTCAGGAAAATAAACATCTCCAACATATAGCATGAGTCTTCTGTCCAACCTGAAAATCAATGATTGGACTGGTCTGGATTGATTAATGAGGGAAATTTTGTCCTTTATGCTTATATAATAAAATAGATAATTCTTTTACCATGTTTGATGACTGAGACAAGTATTCTTTGTTTCCCCTCCGTGCTGCTTGCTTCTTTTGTTAAATCCTCTTATGCATTGTGATGGAAGTGGTTGAACTCTCGCATGATTCACGCAAGGCTGAATTTTAAGCTGTGCGATTTTATACAATAAATGTTATTTGGGAATCACCTAAAAGCAGAAAAGGGTATTAAATGATTGTCATAAAACTTTAAATAATCATATAAACGGAATAAATATCTCATTACTAGTTTAAGTTTAATAGCAAGGCTATAGACTAGAGTAACTTAGTTATGCTGTCATAGTACTATAGATGTGTTATTCTATTTTTGAATTATCATCTTCAAAACTCCACCATTATTTGTTGTTTTTTTTCTTGCTATATTTTTTTGTTACCTTCATCTTCATCTGTTTAACTTTTTTCATTGGTGCACTATGGAAACAGTTTAAGTCATTGATTGCTGATGCAAAGGCAGGAGCTGCTTTGAGTGCGCTGGAGAACTCAACAAGCACAAATGCTCTGTCAAGCAACTCTCTACCTTCCTTGTTTCCTGCCGGGAGTACACCACCACTTTCACCACGTAGTTCATCTGGTTCCCCGCGCACCACAAAACAGAGGAATAGTCCTTCATTAGGATCTCCACTAAAATTAGTCAGTGAACCTGTAAGGGAGGTCATTCCACAGGTATTTGTTAGTCTTGACTGATTCTTTATTTTTTTCTCTATACTTCTGTTTTGGTTATACTAGAAAGAATTAATTTAATTCCTTGTTTTATAATATTATTTTTGTTTCGAATATGCTTGCAGTTCTACTTCAAAAATGGCCGTCCACCACCAAATGAAATGAAAGAGCATTTCCTGTATCAGATTGAAAGTCGATTTTATGGTCATTTGAATGGTCTGCAATTACATGGTGAGAAGTCCTTTCTGAGAACATGGTATTTTTGAGTTAATTAGTTCTATATCCTCAATTATGATAGTTGTTCTGCAGAAAGGCGAGTTCCTTTTTCAACTTTTGTTGTTAATTTTGCAGAATTTAAGTCTGTTGCAAAAGAGATCTGCAAACTTCCCTCATTTTTCTCCACTGCTCTTTTCAGAAAGATTGATGTCAATTTTACTGGAACCGTAACAAGGTACTGACTTTGTTATTGGATCATTTCATTTGAATATTTTATTGCATCGGATGAAATATTTCTGAAGTTATTGAATGTTTTAACTCTAAATCATCACAGTGTCTGAATCGGTTGTTTCATAAATGCTAAGAAAAATAGGGCTGCCAGATGTTTGCTGATAGAATACGCTTTTGAAAGTGGTTTACTTGCTGGATGAATGGGTTATGCTCCTTGGAGTTGGGTTTGAGATGGGGATTTGATTATTATGAGGTGTCTAAGTCCCTTGATTGAGGTGTTTGTTTAAGTGTTTGATGTCTGTTATAAAAGGTTTTTTCTCTTATTTATGCCATGTTATATGCTATGATGTAAGGATATGATATGAGTATCAGATATGACACGACAATTTGTCTCATCTTGAAAAATTAAGCATGTGATACATTTGGAACATGTATGTGTGCTTATATATAATTCACAAAATAAAATAAATGCTTTTGTAATTTGTTAAATATCATATTAAAATTACAAATAATTGCTAAATATTATCCAAATTGCTAAATATAAAATAAAAATTGTAAATCACTACTTATTGCCTATTGCTTAGAAATAAGAATAATATCAATTTCATCCCCTCCTTGAGCATCTTATGTAAATAAGACAATTTCCATATATGGTTCATCAAGAGATAATCCTGCGACTCTGAGGTTTCCAACATTATCAAAGCCATCCCATGCATCTCCACTAAAGTCACAGATCTTAGTGTTCCTAGCCAAAAGTTATATTCTTCACTTTTCCTAGCCAAAAGCCATAAATTAGTATCCATGTTATCGATATTGGATAACGAAAAATATCAGTAACTCAAAAATCCTTTATGAAAATATATCGGATGCCATAATGGGTTATGGCAGAAACATCTCATACAAAAAAGAACACACACACACACACACACACATATATATATATATATATATAACTACAACACATAAATATAGTTGAAATGCAAAAAGTAATGAAAGACATCCATAGAATTAATGATAATAACGAGTCTAGACTTTAGAATTTCAAGTTTTAATGATCGGGCTCTTCCTCAATCCCAACATAATTATCTTCAATGTTTTCCAATGGGGCGTATCCCTCCTCATCTTCCTGTTTTGAGAAAGCTTGGTTAAAGTTAAATACTTCAATATTTTTAGACTCAAGAGTTAGAACTATCAAATTCCAATTCATCATCAACCCCAACTTGAATCATCTCTTTCCCCTTCGTTTGTGTTGAGGCCAAAGTTACACCTCCTTTTTTTGGAAGCTTGGGAAGATCCAATAACTATACTACCACTTGATGGTGCTTTCTTTTATTGTTTGCTTTTCTCCTTGTATAAATTATTGGCTCACCAACACCTGAAGCTTCATAAACAGTTGCCTATTTATGAGTGGGATCATCATCAAAAACCAACTCATTCCCCCCATCTTCATCGTCACTATCATCCACTTGCCCCACCAACCACTCATTGCACTCATCAAATGTCCTTAAGTACAATATGATCAATTTCATCTCCAATATTGTATCTTTGGACAAGTTTTCCTCTTTTTGAATGAATATGCATTATGAATAAATAAAGTAATAATTAGTTTCTTCCTACTTTGTAAGAATATAATAATGAAATGAGGCATGAACAATAGTTATTACTTGTTCAAATACACTCCAATTGTGTTCACATCCTAATGAGCTACATGTCAAGCTTAAAATATTGATTGCTAGCCTTTGTAGATCTGGAGTTGCGTGACTCCACCATTGAGCTATAAAAAAAGATAAAGTAACTTAAAATTTATGAACTATAACTTAAATTAATTTAGAATAATTGGAATTGTTTAAGTATCTCACTACGAGTTGTGGTCTTTCTTGATTCTTTGGCAAAGTCACTCCCAAATAGTCCACTTCCACTTTTACAAGGATGCAACTAAGTTAAATTTTTTTGTTGTACATCTTTACTTGGATCAACCTCTTGATGCTAGCATACAACCCATTAGTTACCTCCAAATCATATTCCATGTTGGGATGAGAGTAATAGAATTTTGGATTCAAAAAGATATCAGCTGCATGCAATGGACGATGAAGTTGGCAAGTCCCTCTGCCATTTTGTGTAAAATGTCTTTTATCTTAATGGATCAAGGACTGGCTTTCCTAGAGAAATTGAATGTCAAACAGGTTAAATATCATAATTTTCTATGTAGCTCTTTCGGGAGGTTTGGTATTGGTGTTACTGCCTGTTGAACTAATGTCTCTATTTCTTAACATATATTGTAGGGATCAATTTATAGACTATTGGATTCGGGGCAATATGTTAGCTATGGATTTAACCACACAAATATATACCATACTGAAGCAACCATATCGAACATACCTTGCACAGGTTTGCTTTCTTTTATATGCTGTCATTCCTGTAATCCAACGTATTTTTGCTATTTTCTGTATCTCATTGTGAACTGTAAGGAGCTTTAAAATAATTATTAAAATTGCATTTGGATTTTCTATTTTGATTGTAGGATGATTTCAAACCTGTCCTGAGGGAACTATTGTCCACTCATCCTGGATTGGAGTTTTTGCAAAGCACGCCTGAATTTCAGGAAAGATATGGTACGGTCATATTAAATAGATACAGTCTTTATTTATTAAAATTTGAGTTAAATCAGTAGATATCACTCTGGTTGCAGGATCATGTCAGTATAAGTCTGGCCTGTGTTGTTCACTAATATGACAAAAAATGCATCTTATTCTGAAGACATTAATAATGTGCTTTAATGATACAATATATATATATATACACACACACACACACACACATGATGTCTCTTTAAGTCTTTTTTTTATAGTTTTTTTTTTTTTTTTTTTTTTTTTTTCTTTTTTAATTTTTTTTTTTTTTTTTTTTTTTTTTTTTTTTGTTTTTTTTTTT